>MDTG01032799.1_pt1 | contig 284765 bp, 253 predicted proteins | sample 811421 | NCBI WGS metagenome assembly MDTG01 (sample SAMN05326645, study PRJNA326480) | marine metagenome | isolation source: seawater | place: Pacific Ocean: South East | collected 2011
ATGCCCGCCGCGATCCGGACACCATCATCGTCGCCCGCACCGATGCCGAGACCATGGACGAGTGCATCCGCCGCGGCCAGGCCTATGCCGAGGCCGGAGCCGACCTCATCCAGCCGATTTCACGCTGCGTGAAGTCGAAAGCCGATCTCGTCGCGCTCCGGCAGGCGGTGGGCAAGCCGCTGTCCCTGCAGATCCTGGGCTGGCTGGAAGATGAACTGTCGCCCGAGGAAATTGCCGAGGTCGCAGGCTTCGCCACCTTCCCCCTGGTGCCGCTGATGACGGCGACCCAGGCGCTGGTCGACAATCTGTCCGTGCTGGCGCGCGACCACAGCACCCGCAACCTGCCCCGCGCCCGCACCCAGCCACAGGTGTTCAAGAGCCTGATCGGCTACTCGCGCATTGAAGAGTTGCAGGATAAGTATATCCGCGCCAGATGACGGCAGACGCGATCCCGGCCGAGCGGCCGGCATGGGTGAAAGTGGCAGGCATGAAGGCGAACGGACGGATGGGTGACGAGCCCGAGACGACAGTTGCGGGCGGCGAGACGGCAGGGAGCGACAGTGGCCCGACCACGGTGCGTGCCGTGCTGCGCGCGGTCCAGGTGCTGCGCGCCTTCACCGTCGTCGAACCCTGGGCGACCCTGACCGAAGTCGTCGCCCGGACCGGCCTCGACAAGGCCACCACGCGGCGGCTGCTGGTGACGCTGATCGAAGCGGGTCTCGTGGTCCAGGACCGCGAGACCCATCGCTACGCCCTCAGCCTGGCGATGATCGAGCTGTCCAGCGCCGTGCCTGACAATCTGGGGCTGCGCAAGGCTGCGGCCCCGATCCTCACCGATCTGGCGCGCGAGATCGACGGGACGACCTTTCTGTCGATTTACCGCGAACATTCAGCGCTTTGCCTTGAGAAGTTCCACCATGACCGGTCGATTCAGGTGCGCTGGTGGGCGGTGGGCGGTGCCCTGCCCGCCAATGTCGGCGGTGCCCCCAAGCTGCTGCTCGCCTTCCAGTCGTCGGCAGAGATCGAGCGCGCGATCGGCCAGGGGTTGAGCCGGCTTACCCCGCACAGCATCACCGATGCCGATGCGTTCCGGGAGGAACTCGGTCGGATCCGCACGCAGGGGCACGTCATCGCCGTCGACGACGTGGTTGAAGGCCTGGCGGCCATGGCGGCACCGGTGTGCGATCGCGATGGCCGGGTGATCGCGGCCGTTTCCCTCGCCGGCCTCACCCCGCATATCGCAGGCAGCCGTGCGGCCGCAAATCTGGCGGCACTGCTCGATGCCGCTCGCCGGATCAGCCAGAGCGTGGGCTGATCCGCACGGCCCCCGCCCCGTGCCGCCATGCGCGTGATTCCAGGCCGTACAGGGGGTTGCGCGCCATTTTGCTGTCGCATCCGGCCTGGAACCTGCCTATAGTGGTTGAAGTCATCGTTTCGAATCAGACGATGACCCGCAGGCGATCCCGCCCGCAGGACGGTTCCGTGCCTCGTTCTCCGACCATACCCCGGTCTTCGTTCGAGCGCTCGGGGTGTCGTGTTCCGGGTGGGTTCCGGCGGAACCTCTGGAATCAGGAGCGCGCGCGTACCGGCAGGCGATTTCGCCCCCAGCCCCCGTCCGGCCAAGTCTTACGGATCCCGTCAGCGCGGTTCCAGACCTACCCGTTCAGGCAACGGCACGGCGCCATCGCCGCTCAGTTTCTCCGAAAGCAAAAACCAAACCGGCAGCCGAAAAGGCTGGAGGATTGCGCTACCTGGAGTGGTGGATCCTGCCCTGATCCGGGACATGGAACCTTTCGGCGTCTCACCGGTTTCCACGCCTCCTTGTATCGTGACGTCCGCCGCGGGGAACGGCGGGCTCCGCAGTCGGAAGGGAAGGGCGACGCGCCATGGCGACCGGCACCGTCAAGTGGTTCAACAGCACCAAGGGCTACGGCTTCATCACGCCTGATACCGGCGGCAAGGATGTGTTCGTGCACATCAGCGCGGTTGAGCGGGCCGGCCTGACGACCCTGAACGAGGGTCAGCGGCTGGAGTACAACGTGTTGACCGAGCGCAAGGGCGAGAAGGCCGTCGATCTCGTTCCGGCCGACTGACAACCCGGCTTCCGGATCCCGGCCGCAGGCCCCGCAGGGAGGCGGGGCAGCGGGTGGTGTCCGGTCGGGTCTCCGGCGACGGAGACCCTGGACGACGCATGGCGCTTCCACAAGCGCCATGACGGGTGGCTGTCAGGCCAGCCATCTGCGCCGGATCGGGTTTGCACCGGATCGGGGCGCGGATGCGGGGTCGGATGGCCGCAGGACCAGGAGTGCGCGTACCGGAAGATGCCGGACGGCGGGGAGGAACCGGCGATCCGCATCGACGCTGAACAGTGTCCGGTCACTTTCCGCCTCCATCATCACGTCCGGCGGACCGATCGCGTGTGGAGACGCGGCCGTCGGATCACCAAGACCAGGAAGAGCGACCAGACATGGCGACCGGCACCGTTAAGTGGTTCAACAGCACCAAGGGCTACGGCTTCATCACCCCCGACGAGGGCGGAAAGGACGTCTTCGTTCATATCAGCGCCGTTGAGCGCGCAGGCCTCTCGACGCTGAACGAGGGGCAGCGTCTCGAGTACAGCCTGCTCACCGAGCGCAAGGGTGACAAGGCCGTGGATCTGGTTCCCGCCGACTGAGGCGGAGCCGGGCTCCCGGGTTTCGAGAGAACGGGCGGCAGCGCAGGCTGTCGCCCGTTTTCGTTGCGGGATGCCCCTTCTTTGCCGAACCCCCTTCCTTTCCGAAACCTCTTCCTTGCCTGAACCATCGTCACCGGAACGTCATTGCCACGCCATAAAACCTGACGGTCGAACGGGTTAAGACTTCGCTCCGAGAAAGCGACACGTGCCGAGGGAGCGGTGCTCCGCCGCTTCAGGCGCCAGTCGCCCGGAGGGCCCTTCCGATGACCACGGTCGCACGAGTTCAGCCGCCGCTCTCCTTCCGCCCGGGTACCACGACATCGGGCGATCACGGCCATGCCGGCCATCCCCACCGACGGCCGCCGGCAGGCCAGGACCGGCGAACAGTCGACAGCCGTACGGGTGGCGAGCGTCGGCAATATCGGACGGTGTTCATTTCCGATCTTCATCTGGGCACGCGCTTCTGTCGCACCGATCTGCTGCTCGATTTTCTCGACACCGTCGACTGCGATCATCTGTTTCTGGTCGGCGATATCGTCGACGGCTGGCGGCTGCGCCGGTCCTGGTTCTGGGATGGGCCCCATAATCAGGTCGTGCAGGCGATCCTCGCCAAGGCCGCGGCGGGCACCCGGGTCACCTGGGTGATCGGCAATCACGACGAGTGTCTGATGGCCTATGCCGGCCTCGCCTTCGGCGGGATCGAACTGGTCCGCGAAAGCGAACACGAGCTGGCCGACGGCCGCCGCTTCCTGATCGTCCATGGCGATGCCTTCGACATGGTGGTGCGCTACGCCAAGGGCGTCGCGCTGCTGGGCGACGTTGCCTACAACCTGGCGCTTCGGACCAATCGCTGGCTGAACATCGCGCGCAGGCGCCTCGGCCTGCCCTACTGGTCGCTTTCGGCCTATCTGAAACAGCGGGTCAAGGAAGCGGTCGACTTCATCAATCGCTTCGAGCATGCCGTGACCGACGAGGCCCGGCGCCGCGGTTATGACGGCGTGGTCTGCGGTCATATTCACCATGCCGACATCCGCGAAACCGATGGCATCGTCTATGCCAATGATGGCGACTGGGTCGAAAGCTGCACGGCCATCGCCGAAACCCGCGATGGCCGTCTGCAGATCCTCGACTGGGGCGCCCGCGCCCGCCGCCGCGAACTCGTGGCCCTGGCCCGTGCCCGCCGGTCCCAGACCACCGGTGGGCTGCTCCCGGCGCCGGCCGATGCCCGTCGCCCTGCGCGTGAGCCGGCGGCCTGATCGATGACCCAGGACATCACGCCTCCCGTCACGCGCCTCGCCCTGGTCACCGATGCCTGGGCGCCCCAGGTCAATGGTGTGGTCCGCACGCTGGGACGCATGGTCGATGCCATGACGGCAGGTGGTGCCGCAGTCAGGGTGATCGCGCCTGCCGACTTCCGCACCCTGCCCTGCCCCACCTATCCGGAAATCCGGCTCGCACTCGCCAGCCCGGCCATGGTCGGGCGGCGGATCCTGGCCCACCGCCCCGATGCCCTGCACATTGCGACCGAGGGCCCCCTCGGCAGCGCTGCACGGCGTTGGGCTTTGCGCCATGGCATCCCTTTCACCACCGCCTTTCACACCCGTTTTCCGGAATATGTCGCCGCCCGCACCGGCCTGCCACTCAGCCTCTCCTATGGCTTCATGCGCCGGTTTCACAATGCCGGGGTGCGGACCATGGTTGCGACCCCCTCGCTTGCCGAGGACCTCAGGCAGCGGGGGTTTTCGCGGGTCGCCATGTGGTGCCGCGGCGTCGACCTCGACGGTTTCTCGCCCGCCCTCCGCGGGACGCCGCCCCCTGAGGGCGATGATGAACTCGCGCGGCTTCCCCATCTGTCCCGCCCCCTGATGCTCTATGTCGGCCGGGTGGCGGTGGAAAAGAATATCCAGGCCTTTCTCAACACGCCGGATCTGCCCGGCACCCGGGTGGTGATCGGCGACGGCCCGGCCCGGCCGGAATTGATGCGGCGGCACCCGGATGCCGTCTTCCCGGGGCTGCGCCGCGGTGCCGCCCTTGCCTGGGCCTATGCCCAGGCCGATGTCTTCGTCTTTCCCAGCCGCACCGACACTTTCGGCCTGGTGATGCTGGAGGCGATGGCAAGCGGCGTTCCGGTTGCCGGCTATCCCGTCACCGGACCGATCGACGTGGTCGACGAGGCCGGCGGTGCCGGCGCGCTCGACGAAGATCTCGGCGCCGCGATCCGCCGGGCCCTGCCTCTGGGTGGCAGCGCAGCACGCAGCCATGCGGAGCGTTTTACCTGGGACGCCTGTGCCAGCCGCTTTCAGGCGCTGCTGGCACCGTTTTCCCCGGCCCGTCTGCCGGCGCCCGCCGGAAAGGCTGCACTGGCAGGGTGACGGCCGGGCGACTGCGCCCCATATCGACGATGACACCCCATCACGCGTCGAGGTTACCGCAGATGCCCGCCACATCCGATCCCGCCGGCATCGCCGCCGTGGAAGGCCTTGTCCGCGGCCTTCTGTTCCTCGGCGGGTTCCTGCTGCTGGCCCTGGCGGAGCGGTGGCGGCCGCGGCGCGGCCGTCGTCACAGGCTCGACCGTCGCCGGCGGTGGACCACCAATCTGGGCCTCGCGGTCATCGATACCCTGGTTCTGCGTCTTGTTCTGCCGGCTGCGGCGGTCGGCGCCGCTCTCGGCTTCGAAGCGCAGGGTCTGGGCGCCTTCCCGATGCTGGGTCTGCCCGGATGGCTGGCCGCCGTGGTCGGTTTCCTGGCGCTTGATCTCGCGATCTGGGCGCAGCATGTAGCGATGCACCGTGTGCCACTGCTCTGGCGGCTTCACCGCATCCACCACCTCGATACCGCCCTCGACACGACGACGGCCCTGCGCTTTCACCCCGCCGAGATCCTGCTCTCCGCCGGCTGGAAGATCCTGGTCATTCTGGTGCTCGGCATACCGGCCGCGGCAGTTCTCGCTTTCGAAGCGGCCCTGAGCCTGGCGGCTTTGTTCAACCATGCCGATCTCGATCTTGGCCGGGCAGACCGGCCACTCTCCCGCGTCATTGCCACACCGGACTGGCATCGCATCCATCATTCGACGGTTCCGGCCGAGACCGACAGCAATTACGCCTTTCTGCTGACCCTCTGGGACAGGCTGTCGGGCCTGGCCCGGACGGCACCGGCAGGGGGGCATGACGCGATGAACATCGGCCTTCAGGACGACCCGGCCGGGCAGGCATCGCTGCCCGGACTTCTTGTCCTGCCCTTCCGGAAACACGAACCGGAATCTTCCAACCGATTTGCATGATGCAGCACTTTTGCGCAAATCACGTGAATCGGATTCTAGTAATGATTGATTAACCAAGCCCGGCATACCTTCGGGGTCTCGGTGTTCGTCGGCCACTTCGCCCAAAGGGTTTCGCATGCGTATCTCACTCGGGCTCTCCGCCAAGATCATCCTCATCGGCGGCGGGGCGCTCGCAGCCCTTCTGGCGATCGGCATCCTGGCGGTCAGCCGGGTGGCCGAAGATCGTGTGCTCGACCTCTCCCGCGAGTCGGGTCGCACCCTCTCGCGGGAGATCGCACAGGAAGCCGCGCGGAACCTTTCCCTCGACCTTTCGATCGCCCGCGGCATCGCCGGTACGATGGAGACGCTGAAGGCGCAGGGGGTCAGCAGCCGGGCGACCTATGATGCCGTCCTGGAACGGAATTTCACCGAGCACCCGGACCTGCTCGCCGTCTGGGCGGCTTTCGAGCCCAATGCCGTCGACGGCCAGGACATCCTCTTCCAGGGCGAGGAGAACACCGACGACACCGGGCGCTACCTCACCCGGTTCAGCCGGGTCAAAAAGGCCCGCGAACTCGGCGCCGTCACGGGCTATGCCGACGGGCCGGATGCCGGCTTCTACCGCTCGCCGATCGAGACCGGCAAGCCTTATGCCAGCCCGCCGGTGATCCGGCGGATTGCGGGCATTGATGTGCAAACCATCTCACTCACTGCGCCGATCCGGCTCGACGGCAAGGTGATCGGCGTCGCCGGCGTCGATCTCAATCTGAAGGTATGGAATGATCGCCTGAACGCGATCCATCCGCTGGATGCGGGCAACGCGGTGCTGTTTACCGACGGCGCCCTGACGGTAACCCACCCCGATCCGTCCAAAATCGGGGCGCCGCTGACTGATCTCTCAGCCGATGCGGCAGATTTCGCCGATACCGTTCGTCGGGGGGAGGCGCTGGAGCGCACCGCCTGGTCGCCCAGCGTCGAGGCCATGGTCTTCCGGAATGCCGTGCCGGTCGCCGTCACGGGTCTAGAGAGGCCGTGGAGCGTGCTGGTCAACATCCGCGAAGACGCCATGCGCGCGGCATCCTGGGAGATCCGCGATGCGATGGTGATCGGCGGCATCGTGCTCGTGGTCCTGATCGTCGCAGCACTTGCGGTCACGGTCTGGCTGCTGGTGCAGCGGCCGCTTAAGGCATCGATGACCACGATCGGCCGGCTGACCGATGGGGAGACCGCGATCGACGTGTCCGGCACCCATCGTCGCGACGAGATTGGCGGGCTCAACCGTGCCCTCGTGCATTTCCGCGACACACTGGCCGAGGCGGAGCGTCTGCGCCTTGCCCAGGCGGCGGCGGAACGCCGGGCGGAAGAGGCACGGCGTGAGTCGACGCTCGGCCTCGCCGACACGCTGGAACGCGAAGTGCGGGGCATCGCCGACGAAATGACCGAACTTGCCCACGAGCTGGAGCGGGGCGCGGCCGAGATGCGCGGCATCGCCGATACCACCTCGGCCAACTCGGCGACCGTTGCGGCAGCCGGCGAGGAGACCAATGTCAACGTCCAGACCGTCGCCACGGCCACCGAAGAACTGACCGCGTCGGCCCATGAAATCGGCCGGCAGGTCACCACCGCCTCGGACATCATCGCCGAAGCGTCGAGCCGCGCGGCGGACACCGACGGGATCGTCCGCAGGCTTGCCGGTTCGGCCCGGCAGATCGGCGATGTGGTGCAGCTGATCAACGACATCGCCGCGCAGACCAATCTGCTGGCGCTCAACGCCACGATCGAGGCGGCCCGCGCCGGTGAGGCCGGCAAGGGCTTCGCGGTCGTCGCCTCCGAGGTGAAAACGCTGGCGACCCAGACCGCCAGGGCCACTGAAGAGATCACCGCCAGGATCTCCGCCACGCAGGGCGACACCGAGCAGGCGGTGACCGCCATCGCCCGGATCGTCGAGACCATCGGCCGGGTGCGGGAGGCCTCCACCACCATCGCGAGCGCTGTGGAAGAGCAGATCGCCGCGATCGGCGAGATTGCGCACAACGTCAATCAGGCCGCCGACGGCACCCGTACCATCTCCTCGGCCATCGGAGAGGTTGCGGGCAGTGCCGGACGTACGGCGGAAGCCGCCACCTCGGTTGCCGACGCGACCGGCCATCTTTCCGGGGCGGCGACCACGCTGCGGCGGGCCGTTGAAAACGTGGTCGATTCGCTCCGCCGCGAAGCCCGGGAGACGGCGGAGCGTCTGGGCATGCAGCCCTGATCTGACTGTCCCGCTCAATCGGCATAGGGCGGCGGCGGCGGCTCCATCAGGCTGCGATGGGTGTCCAGGAAGGACGCCATGGTCGCCTCCGCCTGTCGGCGGTTGAGCTTCTGCACCGGCCCCGGCCGTTCGCGGGAGCGCAGCCGGTCGAACAGCACCAGGCTTGCCGCCATGGCAACGTTCAACGAGAAGCGCATCGGGATCTTCACGACATGGGCCGCCCGGTCCAGGAACTCCGGCGCCAGCATCCCGCGCTCAGGGCCCAGAACATAGATCGCCCGCGACGGGTGTCGAAACGACGGCAGATCGACGGCATCCGGGGTCAGTTCAACGGCCACCAGGGTGAAGCCGTCGGGGAAAACCGTGGCGGCCGGCGTTTCGAAGGCAAGATGCGGCACCGTCGGCCGCGGCGCCGCGGCCTCGGCGGCGGCGGCCTCTTCCCAGAATCGCCAATGCCGGCTCGCCTGCCAGTCAGCCCCGGCCGTGAAGGTGTAGGATCCGCCATGCGCCGCCGCCAGCCGGTTGAGCGTACCGGCGTTGAAGGGCTTGCTGGACCGGTCGAGGCCGATCGCAAAACAGCCACCGGCCACAGGATCCTCAATGGGTGTCGACATCGGTGCTTTCTCCGTCGGGCCTGTCATCCGCCTGGCAGGTATAACCGTCCGCCGACGGGACCGGCAATCCGTGATCGTCCCAAAGATCGATGCAAACCAATGATATTCACACAGTCTTGAACAATACGGAGATGCCGTGGCTTTCATGAGGGCACATTCCACCCACCACAAAATACAAAACTCCCTTTCTGGTTTTGTATTGCAGAATAAATTTCGATTTTATGGGTCTAAATTCATTGATAACTGAAGGAGTTGATTAACACATTTCGTCTAAAGTACCTCGCAATGGACGAGAATGCTGCACCGACCGGCGGCAGCCAAGTATCCGTGTGTCCGGAACACGTAGGAAATAAACGCGGGGTACCGTATGCGTCTCACGCTCGGGCTTTCATCGAAGATCATCCTCATCGGCGGCGGAGCGCTCGCCGTTTTGCTGACCGCCGGGATTACGGCGGTCACCCGGATCGCGGAGAACAGGGTTCTCGAATCCTCGCTGGAGACGGGACGGACCCTGTCGAAGCAGCTGGCGGCAGAGGTCGGGCGCGATCTTGCCCTTGATGTGGGCACCGCTGCATCGCTCGCCAGCTCACTGAGCGCGCTTAAGGCCAATGGCACGACGGATCGCGGTGCCTATGACGCCATCATCGACCGGACTTTTGCGGACAAGACCCATTTGCTCGGTGTCTGGGCAGGCTTCGAGCCAAATGCGCTCGACGGGAACGATGCCGCCTTCCGCAACACGCCCCGTTCGGACGATACCGGTCGCTTCATCAGCTATGTCAACCGGATCGGCGGCACTGAAAACATCAGCCAGCTGACCGTCTATACCGGCCCCGGTTCCGAGTATTATCAGATCCCGATGAGCACCGGGAAAACCTATCTGACCCCGCCCACCATCTATGACATTGCCGGCCAGAAGGTTATGACGCTGTCGGCATCGGTGCCGATCCTGGTCGGTGGCAAGCCGATCGGCGTGGCGGGTGTCGACGTCGAACTCGACGGCTGGAACAAGCGGCTGAACGAAACCAAGCCCTTCGACACCGGCAATGTGCTGCTGTTCACCGATGCGGGGCTTGTGGTCAACCACCCCAAGCCAGAACTGCGCGGCCGGCCGATGAAAGATCTGACCACCGAGGACATCACCGACTATGCCCGCGCCGTGACAGAAGGTCGCAGTCTGGAACGTGTCTCCTGGTCTCCCAGTCTTGAAAAGAACGTTTTCAGGATGGTGGTGCCGGTCAGGATCACCGGTTACGACAAGCCCTGGAGCCTGTTCATCAACATCCCCGAGGATTCGATGCGCGCCGCATCGATGGATGTGCGTGACAGCATGATCCTCGGCGGCATCGTTCTCGTCATCCTGGTCGTCGTCGCGCTCGCCATCACCGTCATCATGCTGATCAAGCGGCCGCTGACAGCCTCGATGGGCGTCATCGGGCGGCTGACCGAAGGTCAAACCGGCATCGACATTCCCGGCACGGATCGCCGCGACGAGATCGGCGGGCTCAATCGGGCCCTGGTGAATTTCCGCGACACGCTTGCCGAGGCGGAGCGTCTGCGTCTTGCCCAGGCTGCCGCCGAACGCCGGGCGGAGGAAGCCCGTCGCGAGTCGACGCTGGGTCTTGCCGACACCCTGGAACGCGAAGTGCGGGGCATCGCCGACGAGATGACCGGTCTCGCCCAGGATCTGGAGCGCGGTGCGGCCGAGATGCGCGGTATCGCCGATACCACCTCGGCCAATTCGGCGACCGTCGCCGCGGCCGGCGAAGAGACCAATGTCAACGTCCAGACCGTTGCCACGGCGACCGAAGAACTGACCGCCTCGGCTCACGAAATCGGCCGGCAGGTCACCACCGCCTCGGACATCATCGCCGAAGCCTCAAGCCGTGCAGCGGACACCGACGGGATCGTCCGCAGGCTTGCCGGATCCGCCCGGCAGATCGGCGATGTGGTGCAGCTGATCAACGACATCGCATCGCAGACCAACCTTCTGGCCCTCAACGCCACGATCGAGGCGGCGCGCGCAGGCGAGGCCGGCAAGGGCTTCGCCGTGGTCGCCTCTGAAGTCAAAACCCTGGCCACACAGACCGCAAAAGCGACGGAAGAGATCACCGCCCGCATCGCAGCCACCCAGGGCGATACAGAGCAGGCGGTCAGCGCCATTGCCCGGATCGTCGAGACCATCGGCCGTGTGCGGGAGGCCTCCACCACCATCGCGAGCGCTGTGGAAGAGCAGATCGCCGCCATCGGCGAGATCGCGCACAACGTCAATCAGGCTGCCGACGGTACCCGCACCATCTCCTCGGCCATCGGAGAGGTGGCGGGCGGTGCCGGGCGCACGGCCGAAGCTGCGACTTCGGTTGCAGATGCGACCGCCCATCTCGCCCACAACTCGGAAGCCCTGCGCCGGTCGGTCGAGAATGTGGTCGATTCGCTCCGCCGCGAGGCCCGCGAAACCGGCGAACGCCTGGGCCTCTGATCCTCATATCATCAATCGTCGCTGCCCCCCGCTCCCCCGGAGCGGGGGGTTGTCGTTCGTGACCGGTGCTCGCGTGGTTTCGCGACGTTTCGATGGCCGTTTTTTGGCACTTCCGAAACCGCGCGTCCGGGCTTACCCTCAGCGCCATGATCAGTGACGCTTCCGTAGAGGGTGCCACGGTGCCCGTAACCGCCCCCGCCGCCTCTGCCCCTGTCGGCCAGCCCGACGGGGCCATTGTCGTTTCGCCTGCCGCTTCGCCCGCCGACCAGCCGGCGATGCCTGCGGCCCGGCATATCTTCGACACGGAGCGGTTCAACCTCACGGAATACTGTCTGGCCTGGAACGCCGAACGGCAGCCAGACAAGGCGGCCTTGATCCTGCTGGACGATACCGGCATCCGTGGCGAGATCAGCTTCGGACGGATGTATGATCAGGTCCGCCGGGTGACGGCGGCGCTCCATGCGCTCGATCTGGCCCCGGGCTCGCGGATTATGATCCGGATGGGCAACCGTCTGGAATTCGCCCTGGTCTATTTCGCCGCAGCCGCCGCAGGCCTGATCGCCGTGCCGACATCGGCCCAGCTGACGCCGGCCGAGGCGGGTTTCATTGCGCGCGACTGCGGTGCCGCAGTCGCCTTCGTCGCCGACGGGCTGGAGATCGCCCCGCCCCATCCCGGCGGTATGCGTCTGCTCGGTCTCGACTGGCTGGAGGCGGCCGTGCGGGGGCGCCGGGACATGGCGCCACTGCATCTGCCGGCCCATGATCCCGCGCTGATGATCTACACCTCCGGCACCAGTGGCCGCCCCAAGGGCGTGCTCCACGCCCATCGCGCGGTCTGGGGCCGCCGGCCGATGGGGCCGGGTTGGCACGGCATGGGGCCTGAGGATCGCGTGCTGCATGCCGGCCAGTTGAACTGGACCTATACCCTCGGCGTCGGCCTGATGGACCCCTGGGCGCATGGGGCGACGGCAGTTCTTTATGCCGGCCCCCGCGATCCGTCAGTCTGGCCTTTGCTGATCGAACGGGCGGAGGCCACGATTTTCGCCGCCGTTCCCTCGGTCTATCGACAGATGCTGAAATACGGCACGCTGACCCCCGACCGTCTGCGGACGCTCCGCCACGGCCTGACAGCCGGCGAAGCCCTGCCGCCGCCGCTCACCCATCGCTGGTTCGATGCCGCGTCCCTGCCGCTTTACGAGGCGCTGGGGATGAGCGAGGTATCGACATACATCTCCAGTGGCCCGGAGACGCCGCTCCGTCTGGGCAGCCCCGGCCGGCCGCAACCGGGCCGGCGGATCCAGGTTCTGCCGCTCGACGGAGGGACCGATCCGGTGGGACCTGATGAGGTGGGCGTGATTGCCGTGCATCGCGACGAGCCCGGGCTGATGATCGGCTACTGGAACCGGCCCGAGGATACCGCAACCGCCTGGCGGGGTGACTGGTTCCTCACCGGTGATCTCGCGCGCGTCGACAGTGACGGCTACTACTGGTACGATGGTCGCTCGGACGAAGTGATGACCGTGCTGGGCTATCGGGTCTCTCCGATCGAGGTGGAGGCGGCGTTGAGCGCCCATCCGGCGATCGCGGAAGTCGCCGTCGGCCCCAGGAAGGTCGATGATGCGCTGACCATCATCGCAGCCTATGTGGTCCCCAAACCCGGCCGTGCCGGGGAGCTGGATCTCGACGGCCTGAATGCCTGGGTCGGCAAGCACCTCGCCCGCTACAAATGGCCGCGCGACCTTATCCTGGTCGACAGTCTGCCACGCGGCGTGAACGGCAAGATACTCCGGCGGGCTCTCGGCGCCGGATGATCGCAGGGCAACGGCAGAGGCATCCTTCGCGACGGGAGACTCCGGCGCCTATGGCTCATATCGCGCGCGTCCTGGTCGTCATGCAAGATCCTCGCGCGGCGCAACAGGTGATGGACGGCCTGCGCGCGCAGGACATGTTTCTGTTCAGTGCGCGGACCGGCGCCGAGGGGCTCCGCCTCTCCCGACAGCTTCTGACCGACGTCATCATCATCGACGACCGCCTGCCGGATGGTGATGGCTGCGATTTCGTCGACATGCTGCGCAACGATCCCGATACCCGGCACATTCCGGTACTGATGATCGGCACACAGGCCTCGTCGGCCCTGAGGCGACGATCGCTTGCGGTCGGGGTCGACGAACTGCTGACCGGCGGCATCAATCTCGGCTTCCTGGCCGCCCGCATGGCCAAGCTGGTGCGCCTCGGCATCATGCAGGCGGAACTCCGCCGCCGCACGGCCACCGCACGCAGCTTCCGGGTTGAACTGGACAAGCGCCGCCCGATCGCCAATGACGGCCCGCCCACTCTCCTGCTGGCAGCCCAGATGGGCGAGGATCTCGACGATGTGGCGGAGCTGCTGCAATCGCGCTATCGCCTGCTCAGGACCGCGGGCGCAGCCGAAGCGGCCCAGCTTCTGCACGAGCAATCGGTCGACACCCTGATCCTGTCCTTCGACGGTGGCAACAGCGAGGACTGGCTGGGTCTGGCACTGCATGTCCGTGACACGCCGGCCCTCTACGACGTGCCTGTCCTGGCTGTCGGCCATGCCTCGATCGCGCCCGATGCGGGTACCCTGCTCAAGACCGGGATCGACGACCTGATCCAGCGTCCCTACCCGCCCGACGAACTTCATGGTCGGGTGCTGTCTGCCCTGCGCCGTCGGCGCATCCGGCGGCGGTTGACCGATCTCTTCACCTCGCTCGAGGCACCATCGACCGTCGATGCCGAAACCGGCGCCTATCGGCCCGAATTCCTGCGCGTCCATCTGTCGCGGCTGGTTTTCGAGGCGGCGAAATGGGAAAAGCCGCTCAGCATCGCCACGGTCTCGTACCGCAATCTCTCGCTGCTGATCGAACGCCGCGGTCCCGCCGCAGCCCGGTCGGTGATGAGCCGCGCCACCGAGACCCTGAGACGGCTTGTCCGGGTCGAGGACATGGTGGCGCGGGCCGATGATTCCACCCTGGTGGTGGTTCTGCCCGATACCCCCGGGGACCGGTCGATGAAGGCGCTGCACAAGATCGCCGGCAGCCTCGCCACCACCGATTACGGGCTGGGCGGGCTGCCGACGACGCCGATCTGGATGCAGATGGGCCACGCAACGCTAGAGCCGTCGGACACGGCCGATTCCCTGTTGCTCAGGGCGCGTCAGGTCCTGCTCTGACGATCATCCGAGGGCGGCTTGGGCGCGAGCGCCGCGCGGGCGGCATCGGCCAGAATCCGGCGGATTTCCGGGGACGCGCCGATGGCGACGCCCGCAAGGGCTGCCATGGTGACGCCTTCGGCCGGATTGCGGCGGATCAGTTCCGAGACCACGCCGGTCATGGCGGCAACATCGGCCGCGCCCGGGGGGGCTGAAGATCCGGCGGCAGAAGGCTGCTGACGCACCGGCGGCTTCGGTGCACGCAGAACCACGCGACCCGCCCCCATCATCAGCAGACCGATCACGGCCAGAAGCAGCGCCGTCCACAGCGCAGGCGAGGCCGGATGCCAGGTGATGCCGTCGATCCAGATGTAGAAGGCCGCCACACCAAAGCCGGCCGCGCCCAGAAGGACGAGGCCGGCCAAACCGTAGAGGCCCGCAGCAGCACCGGCTCTCGCCAGTGCCGCTTCGATACGTCTCATCAGCATGGCTGCAGGCTCCGGTGTCGTTGGAAGGTCGGAAGGGATCGGATGATCCCCGGATGATCCGCACTCACCGGCGATCGATCAGCTTGCCGATCACCAGGCCAACGCCAAAGGCCACCAGAACGCTGGTCAGGGGCCGCTCTTCGATCTTGTGCTCGGCGGCTGCAACCGCACCGCGGCTCCGCTCGCTCGCCAGATGCATCAGGCGGTCGACCTCGGCCTTCAGGCGGCTGATCTCTTCATTGGCCTTGTCGCCCAACTCCTCGGCGCCGACGCCGGCCGTGCGTCCCGCCTGTCGGGTCACCTTGGCCAGATCGGCCTTAAGGGCGGCCAGGTCGGCCTTCAGGGTTTCCATCTCGGTGTCGACGGCCTTCCCGGCAGCGGTATCGGCGTTCGCCATGGCTGACGTCCTTTCCTGTCGCGATGGGGGTGCACCTGCAGACATCGTGCCTGCAGGCCATGAAACTCAAGGCACCACACATATGGGAAGGATGTCGGTCCGGCGTAACCCGTGGCGTGTGACCGTTTTGGGGTGCAGACGTGACAGGGACGCGACCTGCTCCGGCAGGATCTATGCCGCCTTGCCCGTCCGGGCGATCCGGGCCAGGGTCGCGATCAGGTCGCGCGCACCCTTCAGCCGGTCGTCGACGGTCGCCCACGCCCTGATCACCACCAGCTTGTGATCCGGCCGCAGCCGGATCGTGCCCGACTGGCCGGCAATGAACTGGATCAGCCCGTCCGGCCGGGCGAACTGGTCGAGATGGAAGGCGATGGTGGCACCCTTGGGTCCCGCCTCGACCTTTTCCACACCGGCGGCGATGCACAGCCGCTTGATCGCGACGATCTGCAGCAGCTGGCGGACCTCGTCGGGCAGCGGCCCGAAGCGGTCGACCAGTTCGGCGGCAAACGCATCCAGCTCGTCGCCCTCGTCCAGATCGGCCAGACGGCGGTAGAGCGACATGCGCACATCCAGATCCGAGACATAGGTCTCGGGGATCAGCACGGCGGCGCCGAGATTGATCTGCGGCGACCAGTCGCGCACCGGCGCCCGTGCGGGGGCGTCACCGCCTCCGGTCTTTGCCGCCTCGATCGCGTCGTCGAGCATCTGCTGGAACAGTTCGAGCCCGACTTCGCGGATATGGCCCGACTGCTCTTCACCCAGAAGATTGCCGGCGCCGCGGATGTCGAGATCGTGGCTGGCCAGGGTGAAGCCCGCCCCCAGGCTGTCCAGGGTCTGCATCACATCCAGCCGCTTCTCGGCGGTGCGGGTGACACCGTGATTGGCAGGCAGCATCAGATAGGCATAGCCGCGCAGCTTGCCGCGCCCCACCCGTCCGCGCAGCTGATAGAGCTGGGCCAGGCCGAACAGATCGGCACGATAGATGATGATCGTATTGGCCCGCGGAATGTCGAGCCCGCTTTCCACGATGCTGGTGGAGAGCAGCACATCGTATTCGCCGCCATAGAAGCCGCCCATCACGTCTTCCAGCTCGCCCGCCGCCAGCCGGCCATGGGCGACCGCGATCTTGACCTCGGGCACCAGGCTGCGCAGCCGTTCCTCCACCTCTTTGACCTGCTCGATCCGCGGGCAGACGAAGAAGGTCTGGCCGCCGCGATAATGCTCGCGCAGGATCGCTTCGCGGACGATGACGCTGTCATAGGGCATGGTGAAGGTGCGCAGCGCCAGTCGGTCGACCGGCGGTGTAGCGATGATCGACAATTCCTTCACACCGGCCAGCGCCAGCTGCAGGGTGCGCGGGATCGGCGTTGCCGTCAGGGTCAGCACATGGACATCGGCCTTCAGCTCCTTCAGCCGTTCCTTGTGCTTCACGCCGAAATGCTGTTCCTCGTCGATGATCATCAGGCCGAGATCGCGGAACGAGATGCCCTTGGAGAGCAGCGCATGCGTGCCGATGACGATATCGGCCGTACCATCGGCGATCGCCTTCTTCGCCTCGGTGGCGCGCTTGCCGGCGACCAGCCGCGACACTTCGACGATCTTGATCGGAAATCCCTGGAAGCGCTTGGTAAAGCCCAGGAAATGCTGATGACAGAGCAGGGTCGTGGGCGCGACCACGGCAACCTGGACCCCGCTCATCGCGGCAATGAAGGCCGCCCGTAGCGCCACCTCGGTCTTGCCGAAGCCGACATCACCGCAGATCAGCCGGTCCATCGGCCGGCCCGATGCCAGATCGTCGATCACATCCTCGATCGCGTGCAGCTGATCTTCGGTTTCCGTGTACGGGAAACGGGCGCAGAACTCGTCATACAGCCCCTGTGGCCGCTCGATCCGGGCAGCGCCTTTCAGCTGCCGCTCGGCCGCGACCGCGATCAGCGCGTCGGCCATGTCCTTCAGCCGCCGCTTGGTGCGCTCCTTGCGCTGCTGCCACTGGCTGCCGCCCAGCCGATCGAGCGGCGCCGGCCCGTCGGCGGTGCCATAGCGCGACAGCATGTCGATATGCTCGACCGGCACGAACAGCCGGTCGCCGCCTTCATAGACCACCAGCACGCAGTCATGCGGTGCGCCGCCGGCGGTGATGGTCTCAAGCCCCTCATAGCGCCCGATGCCATGATCGACGTGCACCACCAGATCGCCGACGGTCAGGCTGTCGGCATCGCGCAGGAAATTCTCCGCCCGCCGCTTGCGGCGGGTCTTGCGGTGCAGACGGTCGCCCAGAATGTCCTGCTCGGTCAGGACCGAAAGATCGCCCGCAACATAGCCGTGGTCGAGCGGCAGCACGATCAGCACCAGCGCGCCGGGCTTCGCCTTGCCGATATCGGCCCAGGTCTCCACCTGCTCCAGCTGCTTCAGACCATGATCTTCAAAGACCGTCCGGATACGGTCGAGCGAGCCGGCGCTGTAACAGCAGACCACCACCCGCCGCCCGGCCGACCGCTCGGCATCGACATGGGCCTTCAGCGCCTCGAAGAGGTTGACGTCCTCGTCCTTGCGCTCGGGTGCGAAGTCGCGGGCGGCCCGCCCGGCAAGCCGCGCCGCCTGCCAGCCCTGCTCGAGCGGCCGCTCCGCAGCACCGGGCTGTACGGCAACCAGGGTCTCGCTGCGGCCGATTTCGGCCCATTCCTTCGCGGTCAGGTACAGCTGATCGGGCGGCAGCGCCCGATAAGGGGCCTCGCGCTCGCCGCCGATGATCGACACGGGCCCCGTGCGTCGCGCCTCGTAATAGTCCTCGATCAGCACGCGCCGTTCGGTGAAGGCCTGATCGGCCAGATGATCGAACACCATCACCGGACGGTCGAAATAGGCGGTCACCGGCTCCAGATGGGTGTGGAACAGCGGCAGCCAGTGCTCCATACCGGCATGGCGCCGCCCGGCGCTGATCGCCTCGTAGAGCGGGTCGCCGGTGCCGACCGCGCCGAAAGCCTGGCGATATCCCTGTCGGAAGCGCTGGATCACCCCTTCGGTCAGCAGGATCTCGCTCACCGGCTTCAGATCCAGCCGGCGGATGCGGGCATTGGACCGCTGGGTGACGGGGTCGAAATTCCGGATCGCCTCCACCTCGTCGCCGAAAAAGTCCAGGCGGACCGGGTCCGGCTCACCGGCCGGAAACAGGTCGACGATGCCGCCGCGCACGGCAAACTCACCCGGCTCCATCACGGTGCCGGCGCGGACATAGCCGTTATGCATCAGATAGTCGACCAGACGCTCTGTCGACAGCCGGTGTCCCGGCTCCAGCCGAAGCCTGGCCAGTGCCAGGCTCTCGCGCGGCGGCACGCGCTGGGCCAGCGCATTGACCGTGGTGACGACGATCGCGCGCGGCCGGCTTCCCGTCCCCGCCTTCGGGTCGTCCGCCGCCGGGCCGCCGGCCAGCCTGGTCAGCGTATCCATCCGCTCGGCGGCGATCATGCCGTTGGGGGACGCCCGGTCGTAGGGCAGGCAGTCCCAGGCCGGCAGGCGCAGCACCTCCGCCTCGGGCAGATGAACTTTCAGCGCGTCGGCCGCGGCCGCCATCCGGGCGTCGTCACGCATCACCAGAACCAGATCACGCTTTGGTCTGCCGGCTGCGAACTCTGCCGCCAGCTGCCAGACCAGACCGTCGGGCGCCTCGGTCAGCAGGATGCGTCCGGGGCGGTCGAAAAGCGTGGGATCGATCAGCACGGGCGTCGCATCCTTCAAGCGCGTCCTCCGTCCCCGAAGGACCGGCCCCGAAAAGGACCAGAGCGAGGCGGCGACGTCGTTCATTCGAAACGGTCTGGGGCATGAAAGGTTGGCGGGAATGGAGAGGTTCCGGCGGGGCCCCGGTCTTGGAGGCCCGATCTCAGAGGTCAGTTCTCAGGCGCCGCCGAGGCCACCCTCGGCCAGACCGCGATCGGGCGCGGTTGCCACGTCGAACTGCATCATCATCTTCATGACCGGGTTGTCCGCCAGATCTTCGGGCAGAGGCTCACGGCCGCTCAACCAGTTGTAGAGGTCGACATCGCTTTCGTCGAGCAGCGCTTCGAAGGCATCGAGCTGGTCGGCATCGAAACGGTCGATCCAGGCATCGGCGAATTTGCCGAACAGGATGTCGGTTTCCTTGCATCCGCGATACCAGCTCTGATAGCGCAGCCGGCGGCGACGGATTTCGAGGTCTTCGGCCATGAGAGCTGGTGCCCTTCCTGCTTGTCGTCTGCGTCCCGTGATATAGCCCGCGCGCCCTTCGCTGTCACCCCCCGGCGCGGCTTCGGGGCCTTGCGGCCATGCAGCTTGTCACGGCCCGGCCCCGCCCCTATCGTTGGCGCCCGATGCGCCCACCACGCCCGACCGTGCCTGTTGACCGGACCAGATGCGCCCCGAAGCCCTCTTCCCGCTATTTGCCGAAGCCACCAGCCTGCCCGGCATCGGCCCGCGCGTGCTGAAACTGGTGGAGCGTGCCGCACGCGGCAACCGGGTGATCGACGTGATCAACACGCTGCCGATCTCCGTGGTCGACAGGCGTTACGCGCCGCCCGCCGTGATCGCACCAGCGGGACGGATCGTCACCTTCACGCTCACCATCCTTGAACATCAGCCGGCCGAACGCCCGCGCCAGCCGCACCGAGTGCGGTGCGCGGATCCCGACGGCACGGGCGTGACCCTGGTCTTTTTCCACGGCCGCGAGGCCGACTGGCGGCGGCTCATGCCCGACGGGGAGGTTCGTATCGTCAGCGGCAAGGTCGAACGCTATGGCGGCGAGGTGCAGATGCCCCATCCCGACCATATCGTCCCGCCCGAGAAGCGGGCCGAGGTGGAGACGGTCGAGGCGGTCTATCCCGGCACCGACGGTCTGTCGCCCAAGCTGTTGCGCAAGGCCGCAAAATTCGCGGTTTCCCGCCTGCCCGAGCTGCCGGAATGGATCGATCGCGGCGTGCTTGCCCGTGAAGGCTGGGCCGACTGGCGGGGCGCGCTCGCCACGGCCCATGCGCCGACCGATGCCGATGATCTGTCACCGCTTCATCCGGCCCGGCGCCGCCTGGCCTATGACGAGCTCTTCGCCAATCAGCTGGCGATTGCGCTGGTCCGCAACCGTCAGCGGCGGGCGCCCGGCCGCCATCTGGCCGGGAGCGGGCGGCTGACCCGGCCGATCGAAGCCGGCCTGCCCTTCCGTCTGACCCAGGATCAGCGTCAGGTCTTGTCGGAGATTGCCGGCGACATGGCAGGGCCCCTGCGCATGCTTCGTCTGCTTCAGGGCGATGTCGGCAGCGGCAAGACGGTGGTGGCGCTGATCGCCATGGCGATCGCGGTCGAAGCGGGGGCACAGGCGGCGCTGATGGCGCCGACCGACGTGCTTGCCCGCCAGCACATGGAAACGCTGGCAAGGCTCGGCGCCCCGGCCGGGCTTCGCTTCGGCCTGCTGACAGGGCGCGAACGGGCCAAGGCGCGGCGCGACGTGCTGGCGGCACTGGAGGCCGGCGAGATCGACATCCTGGTCGGTACCCACGCCCTGTTCCAGGAGGGCGTGGCCTTCCGCGATCTGGGCCTGGCGGTGATCGACGAGCAGCACCGTTTCGGCGTCCATCAACGCCTGCAGCTTTCATCCAAGGGCCGGGGGGTGGACACCCTGGTCATGACGGCGACGCCGATCCCGCGGACCCTGGCGCTCACCACCTATGGCGATATGGATGTCTCGCGGATCCGGCAGAAGCCCGCTGGCCGCAAGCCCATCCAGACCCGAGTGCTGCCGATGGACCGCATGGATCAGGTGATCGATGCCGTGCGTCGGACCATCGACGAGGGCCACAAGGTCTATTGGGTGTGCCCCCTGGTCGACGTCTCCGAGAAGGCGGATCTCTCGGCGGCCAGCGCCCGTGCCGAGGATCTGGTGGATCAGCTGGGGCCGCGGGTCGGCCTGATCCACGGCAAGATGAAGGGCGCGGACAAGGATGCCGCCATCGCCCGCTTCCGCGCCAGGGACGCCGATGACCGCACCGATGTACTGGTGGCGACGACGGTGATCGAGGTAGGCGTCGACGTGCCCGATGCGACGGTGATCATCATCGAGCACGCCGAGCGCTTCGGGCTGGCCCAGCTCCACCAGCTGCGCGGCCGGGTGGGCCGGGGCGACGATCAGGCGAGCTGCCTGCTGCTCTACGCCGCCCCGCTGGGCGAAATCGCCCGCAAGCGCCTGGAGGTGATGCGGGCGACGGAGGACGGGTTCGTGATCGCCGAGGAGGATCTGAAGCTCCGCGGGGCCGGTGATGCGCTGGGGACGAAGCAGAGCGGCGAACCGGAAATGCGGTTCGCCGATCTTGATCTGCATGCCGACCTGATCGAGACCGCCCAGGCACAGGCCCGGCTGGAGATCGAGCGCACGCCGGAACTCGACGGGCCGCGCGGCCAGGCGCTCAGAACCCTGCTTTATCTGTTCGAGCGCGATCAGGCCGTGCGCTATCTCCGCTCGGGCTGATCAGCCGACCGCCGTCACGGTCAGATGGCGCTCGCGCCCCATGCGGTCGCGCCAGGCGATCGACGCACCGGTCCTGAGGCCGATCAGCGCAGCGCCCACCGGGGTCAGGATCGATACCCGGTTGGCCGCAATATCGGCCTGACGGGGGAAGACCAGCATCGCCTGATGCTCGGCACCGTCATCGGCGCGATAGGCCAGACGGCGGTGCATCGCAACCACGTCGCCCGGCAGTTCGTCATCGGCCACGATCGTTGCGCGATCGAGTTCGGCGGCGAGGAAGGCGACGGCGCTGCCGGGTTCCACAGCGGCCATATCGGCCAGCGCGCTCAACCGGTCGTAATCGCTTTCGCCCAGCATCACCGGCGGCGGCTGAGCGGGAATGGCCGGGGCGTGCTGAAGGTTTTCATTGGTCATCATGATGTTGTCTCCGTTTCTTTCGGATGATGGTTCAGGCGGCGTCACGCACCCCGTCCAGCCGGACGAGGCGTCGGGTGCCGCAGAGGTCGGTGAAGGGCATGACCGCGCCCGCGGCCAGCCCGACCAGTGCGATGCCGAGGGGGGTTGCGAGGGAGAGATCGAAGCCCTGGGCGGCCTGCCCCGCCGTCTCGGGCAGATGGAGACGCCGGCGGACGGGTTCTGCGCTTCCATCAAGGCGGAAACGCAGTTCCGCGCCGATCCGTGCGGTTCCCCAGGCGCCATGCGCATCGCGCACGATCACCGCACGGGCCAGTTCACGGGTCAGAGCCCCCACAAGCGTTGGATTTTGCGTCACCAGCCGGCCGGCAAGCGCGGCCAGCCGGCGGGCATCGTCCGGCAGCAACCGGATCGGCGGCAGATGCCGGCCGGCCCCGCAAATGGGGCAGCCATCGCGGTGGAAATCATCGGCACCCACGGCGCGATGACAGACGAAACAGATCACGGTGGCCCGGCTTTCGGGGCCCCGTGACGGATCATGACGGGCGGACATCCTGACGGCTCTCTCGTCGCGAGGGCGGTAGACCGGGCGGCGGCGCCCCCGGCCCCGAGACTGCGACCTCGGTTGCCTGGGCGGATCGACGGTTCCGGATTTTGAATGTGACCTATGTCCCGAATACGGGCACGGCCACGGCGCCGCAACGGCGCAGGCACCCGGACCGGGCGCCGGTTCAATGGACGCGAACGGTCCGGGCGGTCAGCCCGTGACGAGATTGCCGCCGCGCAACAGGCAGGCGGACCGATGATGAACGCCGAAATGCATCATGATGGATTAAACATGCGCATTCCGATCGGGTTTATCAAGCCCTTCGCGCCGGTCGGTCCCGCGCGGGGCGGCAATTGCCTGCGCCTCGGGATCCGCCGCATCCGGCGGCGTGATCAGCCCCCCTGAAATGACCAGTTTCACGCCTTCCTCCACGGTCATCGCCAGTCGGACGATCTCGGTCTCGGGCACGAACAGCAGGAAGCCCGAGGTCGGGTTGGGGGTGGTCGGTACGAAGACGTTCACCATCCGCGCCTTGGTCAGCCGCTGGATCTCCCCGCCGGTGGTGCCGGTGATGAAGGCCAGCGACCAGAGCCCGCGGCGGGGATATTCGATCAGGACCACCTCTCGAAACGACTGCGATCCCTGGGTCAGCACCGTCTCGAAGATCTGCTTCAGGGCCGCATAGATGCTGCGCAACACCGGCATCCGGGCAACGATGCCCTCGCCCAGCCGCACCAGTTCGCGGCCGACCAGACCGGCAGCAAAGGCGCCGATCAGGGTGATGCCGATCACGACCACGATCAGACCGGCGCCCGGAATGCTGAACGGCAGGTACTGGTCCGGGTGGTAGGCCGGCGGCACGAAACGCAGCACCAGATCGTCGACAAAGGCGATGAACCACCAGCCGACATACAAAGTGATGGCGATCGGCGCCGTCACCACGATTCCGGCCAGGAAATAGCGCCTGAGCCGCCCGCCACCATGCGGTCGCTCGGCTGTGTCGCTCTCGGCGTGTCGGTCGCGTCTGCTCATGGTCTGGCCGGTCCCCTGATGCCCTGCATGTTTTGCACGGGCGAATGCCTCATCATGGGCATCGCCCGCGGCAGGGCTCAAGGGACAAGCTTGGGACACATGGCGTCCGGCTGGTTTTTATGTGGTGAAGAAAGCGATCATCCGTCGGGCCACCTCGTCCGGTGCCTCTTCCGGCAGGAAATGACCGCAGTCGAGCGCCTCGCCCTCTACCGTCTCGGCGTAACTGCGCCAGATCGCGAGCGGATCGAAACGTTTCCCGACCAGACGATGGGCGCCCCACAACACCAGCAGCGGCACGGTCAGTTTCAGATCCCGATCCGCTCGATCATGCTCCAGATCGATCGTCGCCCCGGCGCGATAGTCTTCGCAGGTCGCATGAATGGTTTCGGTCAGAACGAACCAGCGCTTGTATTCCTCCCGCTCTTCGGGGCCGATCGCCGCCGGGTCGACGCACAGCCGGTCACAGGCCCAGTCGAGCAGGAAGCCGGGATCGCCCGCAATCAGCCGCTCCGGCAGCCCACCCTCCTGAATGAGGAAGAACCAGTGGAAATAGCTGGTGGCCACCGTGATGTCCGTCGCCTCATAGACGTCGAGCGTCGGCACCACATCCATCACCGAGGCTTTCACGATCCGCTGCTGGTGATCGCGCAGCAGCCGATGGGTCACCCGCGCACCGCGATCATGGCCCGCAACCGAAAACCGCTCATGGCCAAGGGCGGTCATCACCTGTGCCATGTCGGCCGCCATGCGCCGCTTGGAATAGGTCGCATGGGCCGCATCGCCGGCCGGTCTGTCGCTGTCGCCATAGCCGCGCAGATCCGGGATGACCAGCCGGAAATGCGCCGCCAGCGCCGGCGCCACCTTGTGCCACATCACATGGCTTTCAGGGTAGCCATGCAGCAACAGCAGGGGCGGCCCCTCGCCGCCTTCGACCAGATGAATGCCGATCCCGTCGTCGACGGTGATGCGACGGCGGGTGAAGCGATCATCATAAAAGCTTGTAGACATTGGGTTGGTCGTCTCCTCCTGTCGCGGCATTGCGTCTGACATGCACCGGTCCGTCACCGCCGCCATGCGGACCTCTGTCTGACAGCATAACCTCGTGCCCGCCCGTGCGTCCGTCGCATCCGCGACGATCGGGAATGATCGTCACATGAAATTCGGTTGACACCCCCTCCCCCCATCCCTAGGTTCCAGCCACTTTATCCGGGCACGAGGCAATGCTGGTGACCCGTTCCGATGGCCGGACCGTGTTCCGATCGTGTGAAGATCGGGCGGCCCGGCTTTCGTCCTCTTGGGTGTGTAACGAACTGTGGCGTGAGACCTGGGGTGGATCGCCACCTTCTCTGAAAAGGGGGGTGTGCCGTGAAGGCTCTCGGACATCAGATCATCGCTGAATTCTACGACTGCGACGGCGATCTTCTGGCGAATGTCGACTACGTGACCGATGCGATGCTCGAGGCCGCCAAGCGCGCCAAGGCGACCATCGTCACCCATACCTTCCATCATTTCTCGCCGCTGGGTGTTAGTGGCGCGATCATCATCGCCGAAAGCCATCTGGCCATCCACACCTGGCCCGAATACGGCTATGCGGCGGTGGACCTGTTCACCTGCGGCGACAGCCTGCACACCGAACAGGCCTTCCACTATCTGCGCGAAGCGCTGAAGTCGGGAACCTTCTCGACCATGTCGCTGGAGCGCGGCCATCAGGCGATGCTTGCCGGTCGCGTGCCTGTCGAAGCGCCCAAGAAGGTCGTCAACGGCTGACCCTGGGTCACCCGCCCTTTCCGACGCTCCAGCTCAGGTATCGGACAAGATGGAAAAGATCATCGCAGCTGCGGACAGCGAGCTGTGGTTCACTGAACGCATGGCCGGCACCGGCTTCCAGTACAGTCTGCAGGTGGCGGAAGTCCTCCACGCCGAGCGGACGCCATTCCAGCGCCTGGAGGTGTTTCGCACCACCGGCTTCGGCACGGCCATGGTGCTCGACGGCTTTGTGAACGTGTCCGACAAGGACGAGTTCTTCTATCACGAGGTCATGGCCCATCCGGCGCTGTTCATTCATGAACGGCCCCGTCGGGTGCTGATCATCGGTGGCGGCGATTGCGGGGTCCTGCGCGAGGTGTTGCGCCACCCCGGGATCGGGCATGTCGACATGGTCGAGATCGACGAGCGCGTCGTGCGGGTGTCGGAGAAATTCTTCCCCGAGCTGACGGCGTCGAACAATGATCCGCGAGCGTCGATCCGTTTCGAGGACGGCGTCGCCTGGGTGCGCAACGCAGCCGCCGGCAGCTATGACGTGATCATCGTCGACAGCACCGATCCGGTCGGCCCGGCGGAAGGGCTGTTCGGCGCCGCCTTCTATGCCGACTGCCACCGGATCCTGACCGATGGCGGCATGGTGGTGGTCCAGAGCGAATCGCCGCTCTTCCATCAGGGCCGCCTGAAGGAGATCCATCGCTGCCTGCGCGGTGCCGGCTTCATCGACAGCCACCCGATGACCTATCCCACCGTCATTTATGGCGGTGGCACCTGGTCGTCTTCCATCGCCCGCAAGGGCCGGAAGCTGAACGATGGCGTGCGGTGGGACGATATCGAGACCTGCGCCTTCCCGACCCGCTACTACAATCGCGGCGTGCATGTGTCGCTGATGACGCTGTCGGGCTATCTGGCACCGGTCCTCGACGGCCTCTGAGCGCCGCGTTATTCACCAGGCCACGAGAAAGGGCGCCCGCTTCGTCGGGCGCCCTTTTCTCTTTGGCTGTCGTCTTTTATATGGCCAGGCTCAGAACCGGCCGTAATTGATATAGTCGGACCAGACCCGCTCCAGGGTCCGCAGGCTCTCATTCACCTCGGTGAGATCATCGGCTTCCAGCACGCCCTTGGACAGGGCCGTGCAGTTGCGCTCGTAGAGTTCATTGACGCGGTCGCAAAGATCCCGCCCCTTCTGAGTCAGGCGAATGCGCATCGCCCGCTTGTCATGAGGGGAGCGTTCCTGTTCGAGATATTCATTCTCGACCAGTTTCTTCACGTTGTACGACACGTTCGAGCCCAGGTAATAGCCACGGACGGTAAGCTCGCCGATGGTGAGCTGTTCCTCGCCGATATTCGACAGGATCAGTGCCTGGACGTTGTTGATGTCGCTGATACCGAGACGATCCAGCTCGGCCTTGATCACGTCGAGAAAGCGGCGGTGAAGCCGCTCGATCAGACGAATTGTCTCCAGATAAGACTGTCGCACCTTGTCCTCGGCGTTGCCCGGCGGGAGTTCAGGCCATGGGTCGGGGCTGCGGGTGTCGCCGGTCCGCTGCCCGTGCCGCCATGAGCGGGGCCGTTTACTTTGACGAACGTCCTGCTGTCGCCGGTCTCTCCGCCGGCGTGGCAGTCCAATAGGCGATCATCTCGACCACGACGCCGAAGTCAAGATGGCCGCGCCGGTTCTCCGGCGCGGCCATCTACTTTGACGCAGAATCGACGCAAAATCAGTCGAAATGCAGGTCACGGTTGCCGAGGGGCGCGAACAGCGCGTCGATGGCTGCCGGGTCGACATCCTCGACGCGTGCCGGCGACCAGACCGGGGCATGATCCTTGTCGACCAGCACCGAGCGGATTCCCTCGCCGAAATCATGGGTCCGCACGATGCGGGTCGCCACACGGAATTCGGTGATCATGCAGTCCTCAAAGGACAGGCTGCCGCCGATGCGCATCTGGCGGAGCGCAATCACCATGCTGGTCGGCGACTTGTGCGACAGCTCCTTCGCCACGCCCGCACCCCACTCTCCGCCCTCGACCGGCAGCCGCGCGAGGATGCCGGCCATATCGTCGCCCGCGAAGCAGGCGTTGATCGTCGGCAGATGCTGGGTGATCTGCGGGGTGCCGGCGGCAGCCGCGTCCGAGAAGCGGTTCAGCACCGCCTCCACCTCGGCGTCGGCACCGGCACCGGCCGTCACCTGCGACAGCGCCTCGGTCAGTTCGCCCAGCTTCGCCGACGGCACGAAATGGGTCGCGATGCCCAGCGCCAGGCAGTCCGCCGCCTTCAGCCGGGCGCCGGTCAGCGCCAGATAGGTGCCCGAGAGACCGGGCAGGCGCGGCAGAATATAGGTGCCGCCCACATCCGGCAGCATGCCGATGGCGGTTTCGGGCATGGCGAAGAGCGTGTTCTCGGTCGCAACCCGCCAGCGGCCATGCGCAGACAGGCCGACACCGCCGCCCATCACCACGCCGTCGATCAGCGACACATAGGGCTTGGCGTACCGGAAGATCTCGCGGTTGAGGGTATATTCCTCGCCGAAGAACTCTGCCGCCAGCGTGCTGGTCGGGTCCTCACGCTCGTCCCAGAGGGCGCGAACATCGCCACCGGCGCAGAAGGCGGGTCGGCCATCGGGGCGCGGTGCCCCGCGCACCACCACCACGGCCACCGCATCATCCGCAGCCCAGTCCTTCATCTGCGGCGCCATCAGGCGGATCATCGGCAGGGTCAGCGCGTTCAGAGCCTTGGGCCGGTTCAGGGTGATGATACCGGCCGAACCGGCACGGTCGAACAGGATCTGCGCGTCGCTCATCTGGTTTCCTCTGATCCTTTGTGTTGACGAAGCCGGCGGCGTGGCAACCGGCCCGGCCCGCGGTCATGGCAAAGGCCATGATATGCCGGGCATCATAGAGGCCACCGGATCGCTGTCAATTTCACCCGGATGCGGCCCCCATGCACGCCCTGCCGGGCGATTTTGCCGCGGCGCGGCGGCATCCGGTTTACGTCGGGCCCCGGCGGGTGCATTCTCTGGCCCCGGCAGAGCCTTTCGGACTTTCGATCAGGAGTATCGTGTCGTGGCACCGACCCCCCTCGGACGTTTCCCGCGCACCCGCATGCGTCGCAATCGCCGGACCGACTGGTGGCGCCGGCTGGTCGCCGAGAACCGGCTTTCGCCCGACGACCTGATCTGGCCGTTTTTCGTGGTGGATGGCGAAGGGGTCGCGCAGCCGGTCGCCTCAATGCCCGGGGTGGAACGGCTGTCGATCGATCGCGCGGTCGCTGCGGTGCGTGAGGCGCGCGATCTGGGTGTTCCGGCCGTGGCGCTCTTCCCCTCGATCGATCAGGCGCTGAAGACCCCCGACGGCCGCGAGGCCGCCAACCCCGACAATCTGACCTGCCGGGCGATCCGGGCGATCAAGGACGCCGTCCCCGATATCGGCGTCATCGTCGATGCCGCCCTCGATCCCTATACCAGCCACGGCCAGGACGGCATTGTCGAGAACGGCCAGATCCTGAACGACCCGACCGTCGACATGCTGTGCCGGCAGTCTCTGGTTCAGGCCGGTGCCGGCGCCGACGTCATCGCGCCGTCGGACATGATGGACGGCCGCATCGCCGCCATCCGCGACGCGCTGGATGCCGACGGCTTCGCCGGCTGCGGCATCATGGCCTATGCCGCCAAATATGCCTCCGCCTTCTACGGCCCCTTCCGGGATGCGGTGGGCTCGGCAAAGAATCTGGGCGCCGCCGACAAACGCACCTATCAGATGAACCCCGCCAACAGCGACGAGGCCCTGCACGAAGTGGCGCTCGATCTGGCCGAGGGTGCCGACATGGTGATGGTGAAACCCGGCATGCCCTATCTCGACGTCGTGCAGCGGGTGTCGCAGGAATTCGGCGTGCCGACCTTCGCCTACCAGGTCAGCGGCGAATACGCCATGCTTCAGGCAGCCATTGCGAATGGCTGGCTGGACGGCGAGAAAGTGGTGGTCGAAAGCCTGCTGGCCTTCAAGCGGGCCGGTGCCGCCGGTGTTCTCACCTATTATGCCCGCGACGTGGCGGCGAAGCTGAACGGCTGAGCCGCCTTGCACGGCCTTTCTCTTTATCCCTGACGGTTTCCGGAGTTCCAGGTGCCGATCTCGTTCCGTCTTCCGGCCATGGCGGCCGCAACCGGCCTTGTGGCCGCCGTTATCGCCCTGCCCGCCGTGGCACAGCAGTCGGGGCCGCGGGTTCTTGTCCCGCAGGCACCCGTGGCACCCACCGCCCCTGCGGCACCCACCCAGCCCGGTGTGTCACAACCGGCAGGTCAGCAGCAGCCCGCGACGCGGCGCGCCTCCGTCGCCCTGCCACCCAAGGTCGCGGAAGAGGCGGAACGTCTCGGCCGGGCCTGGCTGGCGCGCATCCAGCCCAAGGCGCCTGAGGTGAAGCCGGATCTTGCGCAGGCCTACGCCGCCCAGGACCGCTTCCTGGCTGCCGCGATGCCGTCGCGACCGGCACAGCTGGGCTGGAAGCTGACGCTGACGGCCCGCACCACGCAGGAGATGTTCGGGGCCCGCGCCCCGGTGGTGGGGCGGATCTTCGCCGGCCAGATCCTGGAGAACGGCGCCGATGTGCCGCGCGATGTCGGCGCGCGGCCGACGGTCGAGGTCGATCTGGCGGTTACGGTCAAGGATGCCGGCATCATGCAGGCGACCAACCCGCTGGAGGTGGCCGCCCATCTCGCCACGGTCTCGGCCTATATCGACGTTCCCGACCTGCTGCTGGCCTCAGGCGAGCCACTGAACGCCGAGACGCTCGCGATGATCAATGCCGGCATGCGTACCGGCGTGGTCGGCAAGGCGGTGCCGGTTCAGCCCACACCGGAATTCGTCGCCGCCATGGCCGAGATGCAGGTCAAGGTCCTCGACGGTCATGGCGGGCTGATCGTCGAAAGCCGGTCCTCGGCCATCATGGGCCAGCCCCTGAATGCCCTGGTCTGGCTGATCGGCCATCTGAAGGCCCGCGGCGAAAGCCTGAAGCCGGGCGATCTGATCACGCTGGGCGCCATCAGCCGGCCGCTGCCGTTGAAAGAAGGCCAGGTCGTGCGCGCGGTTTATACCGGCCTGCCGGGCGGGCCGCTGGAGGCGCAGCTGTCGGTCAAGTGACCGGAAGCACCGCCTCGGCCCGCCGCAACACCGAACCCGCCGCCCTTGCGGCGGGTTCGCCGATTTCGACCACGGCTTCGGGCAGAAAGCCGTTGAACCGGGTGGCGAGGGCGTTGGAATAGGCCCCGATCATGTCGATTTCGATCCAGTCGCCCTCACGAATGTCCGAGGGCAGCAGCAGCGGCGCCGGCAGCACATCGGTCGAATCGCAGGTGGGCCCGAAGATGGTGAAGGGCTGACGCTCTGCATCCAGCGGCCCGGCCGGGCGGATGGCGCGGGCGGGGAAGCGCAGCTGGCCGGTCACGGTCTCCGACAGGCTGCCATAGATGCCGTCATTGATGAACAGCCGGTCGCCCTTGCGCAGATGCACCTGCACCACCAGCGACAGCCCGTCAGCCACCAGCGCACGCCCCGGTTCGCACAGAATGCGCCGGCCGGGCAGCGGCGGGATGGTATCGAGCGCCCGTCGGACGGCGGCGAAATAGTCGCCGACCGGCGGCATCTCCACGCCCATATCATAGCGTCCCGGGAAGCCGCCCCCGACATCGAGCGCCACAACCGGCACCTCCGGTGCGTGATCCATCGCCGCCCGCACCACCGCCATGGCCTCGTCATAGGCCTGCGGGTCCGGACATTGCGACCCGACGTGGAAATACAGCCCGACCTGATGGCCCAGGCGATGGGCCTCACGCATCATCGCCGCCGCCTCGGGCACCGAGGCGCCGAACTTGGCTGACAGGTCATAGGTGCTGCGGCTGCTGTCGGTGGTCAGTCGCACCATCATCACCACCGGCCCGCCGCGGGTCTCGGCGTGGATCTTGGCCAGCTCGTCGGGATGATCGACGGCGAAGCGTTCCACGCCATAGACCCGATAGGCATTGGCAATGGCCGCCCGGCTCTTGATCGGGTGATGAAAATGCAGCTCCGCCTCTTCAAAGAGATCGGCGACCAGCGCCACCTCGGCAAGCGAAGCGACGTCGAAGCCGGCGATCCCCGCCTCATAAAGTGTGGAGATGACCGCACGTTCGGGATTGCACTTCACCGCATAGAGGACTTCGCCCGGAAAGCCTTCGATAAAGGTACGGGCGGCATCGGCCAGCCGCGACGGTTTCAAACAATAGACCGGATAGCTGGGCTTCAGCCGCGTCACCATCGTATCGACATCCGGAAAACGGCCCGGAGTGCTGCGTCGACGGGTGGGGAAGAGGTCCGACATCCGGTTCTGCTCCTCGTTGATCTGGGGGGCGGAAGGTCATGGCTCTTCTGCATCATATGGGGATGACGTTGCGGATCCGCGACCGTCGATCCGTTCTTCTTACCCCCGTCGCGTGACGCAGAGGTTGATCCGGAGCCGCGCCTCCATCAGACTGCCGCCGTGACGCGGCACGGATTCCGCGGCGTTCTGACGGCAAGAGGCGGGGATCTTCATGCGCTGGATCGGTCGAATTCTGGGCGGTCTCGTCTTCATCGTGATCGCCGCCGTGGTGATCGGCGTGATCTGGCTGCGCACCAGCCTGCCCGAGACCGAGGGGCGCCTGGCCCTGCAGGGGCTTTCGGGCGAGGTCACGGTCATCCGTGACGAGAACGACGTGCCCCATATCAAGGCCCGGAGCATCGAGGACGCGGTCTTTGCCCTCGGTTTCCTCCACGCCCAGGACCGGCTCTGGCAGATGGAGTTCCAGCGCCGGGTCGGATCGGGCCGGTTGTCGGAATTCGCCGGCAAGTCGACGCTGTCGATCGACCGCTTCATCCGCACCATCGGTGTCTACGGCCATGCCGAACGGGCCTATGCAAAGCTCGACGATCAGACCCGTCGCCGGCTGGATGCCTATGTCGCCGGTGTGAACGCCTATATCGCCAGCCATGACGGCGCCTGGCCGCTGGAATTCGTGCTGACCGGCATCACGCCGACGCCCTGGAAGCCCGCCGATTCGATGGTCTGGCTGAAGATGATGGCCTGGGACCTGGCCAAGAACTGGCGCGACGAGCTGCTGCGCGCCCGCATGCTTGCAGCCGGCATCACGCCGGAGCAGATCTCGGATCTCTGGCCGGATTACGATGCCGACGGCAATGTCGCCCTGCCGGAAATCGCCGGGCTCGGCACCGATCTGGACGCGTTGACGAAGATCTATGCCGCAACGCCCTTTGCAACCCTGCTGGACCAGGGGGCGGCGCCGCCGATCGACGGTATCGGGTCCAACAACTGGGTGCTGTCGGGCGCCCATACGGCGACCGGCAAGCCGATGCTCGCCAACGACCCCCATCTGGGGCTGGGCGCACCGTCGCTCTGGTACCTCGCCCATCTCTCCGCACCCGGCCTGGAGGTGATCGGCGCCACCCTGCCCGGCCTGCCCAGCGTCATGCTGGGGCGCACCGACAGTTTCGCCTGGGGCTTCACGAATACCGGTCCCGACACCCAGGATTTCGTGATCGAACAGCTGACGGCGCCGGGCGCCGACACTTACGAAACACCGGATGGCCCCCTGGCCTTCACCACCCGCAGCGAGACCATCCAGGTCAAGGGGGCGGAGCCCGAGAGCTTCACGGTGCGCGAAAGCCGCAACGGCCCGATCGTGACCGATGTCGTCAATGGCGGCGGGGAACTGACCGACCGGCGCCATGTGCTCGCCTTCCGCTGGGTGGCGCTGACCGATGACGACCCCACCCTGCGTGCAGCCTTCGCCGCCAACACCGCCACCGATTTCCCCAGCTTCCGCGAAGGCTTGCGCGACTTCTACTGGCCGCAGCAGAACATCGTCTTCGCCGACACCGGCGGCCGGATCGCCTATCTGGCGCCGGCCCGGGTGCCGATCCGGGCCTCGGGCGACGGCTTTCTCCCCAGCCGCGGCTGGACCGGCGAGGGAGACTGGACCGGGTGGATTCCCTATGACGAGCTGCCACAGCTGACAGACCCGGAAGATGGCCGGATCGTCACCGCCAATCAGCGGATCACGCCCGAGGGCTATCCCTATTTCATCAGCCGGGAATGGACCGCCCCCTATCGCGCCGACCGCATCGACCAGATGCTCGACGAGACGGACAAGCACGATACCGAGAGCTTCCGCGCGATCATGGGCGATACCGTCTCTCTGATGGCCCGCCAGTTCATGCCGCTGATGATGGCCGGCATCCGCGACGCCAGCCCGGAGCACCCGGCCGCCGCGGAGGCACTCGATATCCTGAAGCGCTGGGACGGCGACATGGCGGCCGATCAGACCGCACCGCTGATCTTCTCGGCCTGGTATGACGCCCTGCTGCCGCGCATCGCAGCCGACGAGCTGGGCGACGATCTGTTCGGCGACTATCGTGGCCACCGCACCGAATTCCTGCGGGTCGCGCTGACCCGCGACCCGGTCTGGTGCGACGACCGGCGGACCACGGAGACGGAGAGCTGCGCCGTTCAGATCGCCCGCGCGCTCGACGACGCAATGGCCCTGCTGATCCGCACCCAGGGTGAAGACATCTCCGCCTGGACATGGGGCAAGGCGCATCCTGCAGTCTCCGAGAACCGGGTGCTGTCGGCCGTGCCGGTGCTCAAGGATGTGCTCGCCATCTCGCAGCCGATCGGCGGCGACCCGTTCACCGTCAACGCCCAGCGCTGGGCTGCCGATGCACCGGAAGGGCCGCAGATGTTCCGATCGACCCACGGCCCCGGCTATCGCGCGATCTACGATCTTGCCGACCCGCAGCGTTCGATGTTCATCCAGAGCACCGGGCAGAGCGGCAATCCGCTCTCCGCCGGCTATGATGCCTTCGCATCGCGCTGGACCGAGACCCGCTTCATCCCCATGATCACCGACTGGTCGCGGATCGACGCCGCGGCCGGGACGAAGCGACTGACCCTGGCGCCCGCGACCGCACCGGCCAACTGACCGGACGCGGCACGGGCCCTGTACCGGAGCCCCCGACGTGCCAGCCTCCACCCTGCTGACGCTCGACCAGATCCGCGAGGCGGCTGCCCGCCTTGCAGGATCGATCGAGCGTACCCCCTGCAAGGCCTCCCGAACGCTCAGCGACCTCACCGGCGCGAAGGTGGTCTGCAAGTATGAAAACCTTCAGTTCACCGCCTCGTTCAAGGAACGCGGCGCGCTGAACCGCATGCTCGCCCTGGATGACGCGACCCGGGCGCGGGGTGTGATCGCCATGTCGGCCGGCAACCACGCCCAGGGTGTCGCCCTTCAGGCGCGCAGGCTCGGCATTCCCGCCACCATCGTGATGCCCCGCTTCACACCCTTCACCAAGGTCGGCCACACCCGCGCGTTGGGCGCAGAGGTCGTGCTTGAAGGCGACACGCTGGAAGAGGCCCGTGCCAGGGCGGATTCGCTTGCAGCCGAGCGGGGCCTCACCTTCGTCCACCCCTATGACGATCCGTTGATCGCGGCCGGTCAGGGGACGGTGGCGCTGGAAATGCTGGAACAGGCACCGGATATCGACGTGATGCTGGTACCGGTGGGGGGTGGTGGTCTGATCGCCGGTTGCGCCGCGGCCGCCAAGGCGCTCAAGCCGGAGATCGAGGTGATCGGCATTCAGGCCGATCGCTATCCGTTCATGGTGCAGGCGCTGGGCCGCGAGGTTCCGGCTGCCCAGGGCATGACCATCGCCGAAGGCATCGCGGTCAAGAGCCCCGGCCAGTTCACCCGGCAGGTGATCGCCGACTGCGTCGACGACCTGCTTCTGGTCGATGAAACCGCCATCGAGCGCGCGGTTCAGCTGTTCGTCGAGATCGAGAAGACGGTGGTCGAGGGTGCCGGTGCGGTTGGCCTCGCCGCCCTGCTCGACCCTGCCCATCACGAACGCTTCGTGGGCCGCACCGTCGGTCTCGTGGTCTCGGGCGGCAATATCGATACCCGCATCCTGTCCTCCATCCTGCTCCGCGGCCTGGTACGGGACGGCAAGGTCATGCGGCTCCGGGTGATTTCGTATGACCGGCCGGGAGAGCTGGCGCTGATCGCCCGGCTGATCGGCGATGCCGGCGCCAACATCCTCGAGGTTTATCATCAACGCGCCTTCTCTCACGTGCCGATCAAGGCGGTCGAGGTCGACCTGGTCGTGGAGACACGCGGCCCCGACCATGCCCGGGAACTGATCGGCCGGCTCGAAAAAGAAGGGCTGGAAGTTCAGCGCCTGGATCACGACATCAGCGAGAGCGGCTCTCTTCAGATGTAAGGCCCCCGCGGGGCCTTGGTCCGGGGTGGAAGCGACTGCTATAGTTATCGTCAGTGAACGCGCGTCACACGCCGCGCGTGCTCCCGCCTTCGGAGATCGCCATGAGGGAGTGGCCGCATCGGGCGCAACATCTGTTCACCATGACCGTCGCCCATCCGTGCCCCTATATCGAAGGCCGGCTGGAACGGGACGTCGTGGCGGATCTGAATGTGCCCAACGCCCAGTCCTTCTACGACTGGCTGCTGCGCTCGGGCTTCAGGCGTGTGCAGCATATGGCCTATCGGCCGGCCTGCCCCGGATGCTCGGCCTGTGTGCCGGTGCGCATCCGGGTGGCAGGCATGGAGCCGACCCGCAGCCAGCGGACCGTATTGCGGCGGAACGCCGATCTCGCCCACACCATCGTGCCCTTGACGGCGACGCAGGAGCAGTACCAGCTGTTCCTGCGTTATCAGAAAAGCCGCCACGCCGACGGTGAAATGGCGACCATGACCTTCCACGACTACCGCATGATGGTGGAAGAAAGCCCCATCGATACGCAGGTTGTCGAATTCCGGGGCGAAGAGGGGCAGTTGATCGCCGTCTGCCTGACCGACCGGGTGCGCGACGGGCTCTCGGCCGTTTATAAATTCTACGATCCCGACGCGGCACGCCGCAGCCTGGGAACGCGGATCGTGCTCTGGCACATAGACCGCGCACGCGAGTTGGGGTTGCCCTATGTCTATCTCGGCTATTGGATCGCCGAGAGCCGGAAGATGGCCTACAAGGCCCGCTTCGCCCCGATGGAAGCCCTGGTCGATGGCGCCTGGGTGCCCCTGCCCCGTCAGGCATAATGCCGGTATTCGAAACCATCGAAGACTGTTCGCCCGTCACGCTATGACCGCGGCACGCAGCGGTGGCGAAAGCACGTTACATGCATGGTCGTATTCGCGAACGCATGGTTGACCTATTCACTTTCGGCGCACGCCTCCTATAATCGGCGACCAAGAATGGTCGCGCGGCTCGTCCGTCCCGCAGACGGGGTATGCGCGCCCATCGGCCCGGCACCGGCAGATCCAGGTCCCACCGCATCGGGAGAGCGCGGCGGTGGCCGTCGGCAACGGGCCGAACAGCATCCACGTGGGGAGGCCCGTCCAAAATGAATCGCCGTTCCTTCCTCCGCGGTGGCGCCGTCGCCGCCGCGGCAACCACAGCTGCGGCCGCCAGCGGCCTTGCGGCACCCGCGCTTGCCCAGTCGCGCACCGAATGGCGCATGGTCACGTCCTGGCCGAAGAATTTCCCGGGTGTCGGCACCTCTGCCCAGCGGCTGGCCGATCGCATCGCGGCGATGAGCGCGGGCCGTCTGGTAATCAAGGTGTTCGGCGCAGGCGAACTCGCCCCGGCCTTCGGGACCTTCGATGCGGTCCAGCAGGGCGCTGCCGAGTGCTATCACAGCCCCAGCTACTATTTCGCCGGGAAGAATCCGGGCCTGACCCTGTTCACCTCCATCCCGCTCGGCATGACTGCCTGGGAGGCCCATGGCTGGTGGCTGCATGGTGGTGGTGAGGCGCTGCAGGACGAGATGACCAAGCCGTTCGGCATCAAGGCCCTGCCCTGCATCAATACGGGCGTCCAGGCCGCCGGCTGGTTCAACAAGGAAATCAAGACGGTCGAGGACCTGAAGGGCCTCAAGATGCGGACCGCCGGCCTCAACGCCGAAATCCTGCGCCGGCTGGGCGTCAATGTCGTGACCCTGCCGCCCGGAGACATCTTCCAGGCCATGCAGTCGGGCACCGTCGACGCGGCGGAATGGATCGGTCCCTGGAACGATCTGGCCTTCGGCCTGCATCGCATCACCAAGAACTACTACGTCGCCGGCACGAACGAGCCCTGCGCCGTGGCCGAGCTCGGCATCTCCGAGAAGCACTGGAACGAGCTTCCCGAGGATCTGCAGGCGATCGTTCGCAGTGCCTGCGCCGCCGAATACGAGACCGCCTTCACCGAGTACTTCACCCGCAACGCCGAGGCGATGGTGGTGCTGAAGAACGAGCATGGCGTGCAGGTCCGGACCTTCCCGGACGAGGTCCAGAAGGTGCTGGCCGATGCCGCCCGTGCCGTGGCCCTGGAACTGCGCGATCGCGGCGACGACGTGACCCGGCGGGCCTGGACCTCGTACATGACCTATCTGGACCACGCCCGCACCTATGGCAGCAGCGCCGAGGGAGGCTATCTGGCACTCCGGGCGAAGTTCGACCCGATCCCGGTCGGCTGATCCGGATACGATCTTCCAGCCTGCCAGACGCAGGAATGCGCCGCACCAGATGATGGTGCGGCGCATCATTTTTCTGCAGATGCTCCTGGACAGCGGCGGCGCACGGGCCTAGACAGGTCGCCCGATGGTATACCATTGCAGTATGTCCCTCGGGTTTCAGGAACCGTGCAAGGAAGACCGGCCGATGGACCGCCGTTCATTCATCAAGCGCAGCGTCGCCACCGGCGCTGCAGCCGCCGCCACCACCTTCGCCGCCCCGGCCATCGCCGAGGGCCGCATCGAATGGCGGCTGATCACGTCCTGGCCGAAGAATTTCCCCGGCCTGGGAACGACAGCCGAACGCCTCGCACAAAAGATCACCAGAATGAGCGGCGGCCGGCTGACCGTGAAACTGTATGCCGCGGATGAACTCGTGCCGGCTTTCGGCGTGTTCGATGCCGTCCAGCAAGGGGCTGCCGAAGCCTACCATTCAGCCGCCTATTATTACGGCGGCAAGCACCCCGCGCTCAACTTTTACACCAGCGTGCCTTTCGGCATGTATGCGCCCGAACACATGGCGTGGTGGCTGTATGGCGACGGCGAAAAGCTGCAGGACGAACTGTACGCCCCGTTCGGCATCAAGGCCATCCCGGCCGCGAACACCAGCGCCCAGGCCGCCGGCTGGTTTGCGCGTGAGATCACCGGCCCGGATGACCTGAAGGGGCTGAAGTTCCGCACCGCGGGGCTGAACGGCGAACTCTGGCGTGAGGCCGGCTGCAACGTTGTCCAGCTGCCGGGACGGGAGATGTTTCAGGCCTTCCAGAGCGGCATGATCGATGCGGCGGAATGGGTGGGGCCCTGGAACGATCTGGCCTTCGGGCTGCATCGTCTGGCGAAAAACTACTATACCCCCGGTATCGGCGAGGGACAGGGCGCGGTCGAGATCGGCATCGGCCGCAAGCATTGGGATGCCCTGCCCGATGATCTGAAGGCGGTCGTCCGCGAGGCGGCGATTTCGGAATACCAGGCCAATGTGTCGGAATTCCTGACCCGCAACGCCTCGGCCCTCAAGGCACTTCAGACGGAGCATGGCGTGACCGTCCGCCCGTTCCCGGAAACGGTGAACGAGACGCTTGCCACCGCCGGCGAGACCGTCATGCGCCGCCTGCGCGAGGGCGGCGACGACCTGCTGAAAAAGGTGTGGGCAAGCTATTACGGCTTCAGGAACGACTGCATGACCTGGACCCGGCATGCAGAACAGCCCTATCTGAATGCACGGGCCAAAGGCCCCACCTTCACCGACTGATACCCACGCGCGAATTCTCTATTGTAATCACGGCCCTTGCGTGTATCCCCCTGGTAAAAGCGCAAGGGCCGTACATTCCGGCGGCACCATACAGGCGGCCCGGTCACCGTTGTATTGCGTTGCATCATTAAATTTTGCGCTGCAGCGTGACAGAAGCCTTGATCCGATTGGGTGAACATTACTGACCCAATCTCACCATGTCAGCTTGCGTTCACTCGATGACCCCTTATACTACCCCCAGATCGTCGGGCCGGGGCCTGATCGCGGCGGAGACCCGCGGCCAGGGAGGGGCCGGACCGGCGATGGTTTCGGGGGTATCTCTACGTTCACCGGCGATCCGCCCCCCGCCGGATCCGGGGACGTCGGGCAACCGACCAAAACGCACGAAAAGCTGCCAAAAAATTCATCAGGGAGAGACCGATCGATGGATCGTCGTTCGTTCCTCAAGGGATCGGCCGCCGCGGGTGCCGCTGCTGCCGCCGTCGCCGCTTCCAACTTCCCGGCGCCGGCCATCGCGCAGGGCAAGATCGAGTGGCGCATGGTCACCTCGTGGCCGAAGAACTTCCCCGGCCTCGGGACGGCCGCGGAGAGCATCGCGCAGAAGATCACCACCATGAGCGGCGGACGCCTGACCGTGAAGGTCTTTGCCGCCGGTGAACTGGTGCCGGCCTTCGGTGCCTTCGACGCCGTCCAGCAGGGCGCTGCGGAGGCCTATCACTCGGCCGCTTATTATTACGGCGGCAAGCATCCCGGTTTCCACTTCTTCACCACCGCACCCTATGGCCTCTATGCGGCCGAGCAGTTCGCCTGGTGGGCGGTCGGCGACGGTGAGAAGCTCCAGGACGAACTCTATGCGCCGTTCGGCGTGAAGGCCTTCCCGGCGGTCAACACCTGCGCCCAGGCGGTCGGCTGGTTCGCCAAGGAAATCAACACCCCCGACGACCTGAAGGGCCTGAAGTTCCGCACCGCCGGCCTGAACGCGGAAATCTTCCGTCGGCTTGGCTGCAACGTGGTTCAGCTGCCGGGCGGTGAGATCTTCCAGGCCATGCAGTCCGGCACCGTCGACGCGGCCGACTGGGTCGGCCCCTGGAACGATCTGGCTTTCGGCCTTCACCGCGTCGCCAAGAACTACTACACCCCCGGCATCGGCGAGCCCTCGGCGACGATCGAGATGGGCATCGGCAAGAAGCATTGGGACGAGCTGCCCGATGATCTGAAGGCGATCGTCCGTCAGGCCGCCTATAGCGACTTCCAGGAAGGCGTCGGCCAGTTCATCGTCCGCAACGCCGCGGCGATCGGCACCCTGGTCAACGAACACGGAGTGAAGGTCCGTCCGTTCCCCGATCCGGTCTACAAGGCGCTGGGCGACGCGGCCGAATCTTTCATCAGCGAGCTGAGCGGCGGTGGCGACGATATCCTGAAGCGGATCGTCAAGAGCTACTATTCGTTCCGCAACAGCAGCATGGCCTGGCAGCAGCATGCCGAGCAGCCGTATCTGAACATCCGGGCCGCCGGTCCGAAGTTCGCGGTGTGAGGTCGCGCGGGGTATGGGCGACGGTCCATACCCTGTCGTCTTCCAGCGCAGATAACCGAGCCCGTGTCGCCGCCTGCCTGATTGCGGAGACACGGGCTTTCCTGTACAGGCGGCAGCGTTCCACATTACGGCACTATTATGCATCGCAGCTCAACCGATGCGCTCTCTGGTGGACAGGCCTTGAAACGTCGTTTCACAAATCGACGACGCCAGGACATCTTGCGCTAATTACTTCGCCGACTTTAAGTCGGATCGTTCGCAGGAACGAAAACGCGCCCTGATCTGTCAAAAAATGACAAAAAGACTGCAATTTCAGAGCGCTTCTTCTATACAAGGAGCACGTTTCGGCCGGGTTATGGCCGATCGCTCCCCCAGCAGCCGCCTGTGAAGGCAGAAAGAACCCATTAGGAGGGAACACCGTGAACGCCCTCAGAGCGCTTGCAAGCGCCGTGGACGCGGTGAACGAAGGGATCGGACGAGTCGTTTCCTGGCTTGCTCTCGTGCTGGTGGTCGTGCAGTTCGGAATCGTGCTGATGCGCTACGTCTATGGCGTCGGCGCGATCGCGGTTCAGGAATCGATCCTGATCATGCACGGCGTCCTGTTCCTCGTCGCTGCGGGCTATGCGCTGCTCTATGACGCGCACGTCCGGGTCGACGTGTTCTACGGCGAAGCCAAACCCCGCAAAAAGGCGATGGTCGATCTCATCGGCTGCATCGTCTTCCTCGCTCCGTTCATCTACGTCATCTGGGACGTCGCCTTTCCTTACGTCGCCTCGTCCTGGGCGGTGAAGGAAGCGTCGAACGAGACCAGCGGCCTGCCCGGCATCTACCTGTTCAAGACAACGATCCTGGCCTTCACGGTCCTGGTCGGCCTTCAGGGCGTGGCGCTGGCGCTGCGCTCGATCCTGGTGATCGCCGGCCTGGCGGAAACCAACAAGTCTCGGACGGGCGGGGCTGCGTAACGCCATGCTGATCAAGGACTATCTCGACATCGCCATGTTCCTCGTCCTGGTCGGGGCGTTGCTCATGGGCTTTCCGGTCGCCTTCACGCTGGGCGGCGTATCGATCATCTTCGCCTTTATCGGCAACGCCCTCGGCGTCTTCGACCTGTCGTTCCTCAGCTTCCTGCCCCAGCGCATCTTCGGCACCATGACCAACGAGACCCTGGTCGCCGTGCCGCTGTTCGTGTTCATGGGCGTGGTACTGGAACGGTCCAAGGTTGCCGAGGAACTGCTCGAGACCATGGGTCTGCTGTTCGGCCGCCTGCGTGGCGGTCTCGGCATCTCGGTCTCGGTGGTGGGTGCCCTGCTTGCGGCGTCGACCGGTATCGTCGGCGCAACCGTGGTGACCATGGGGCTGATCGCCCTGCCGACCATGCTGAAGCGCGGCTACGACCCGCGCCTCGCCACCGGCGGCATCGCCGCGGCCGGCACGCTGGGCCAGATCATCCCGCCCTCGATCGTGCTGGTGCTGCTGGGTGACGTCATGGGCTCCGCCTACCAGCAGGCGCAGCTCAAGATGGGCATCTTCTCGCCGGATACGGTTTCGGTCGGCGATCTCTTTGCCGGTGCGCTGATCCCGGGCCTGATGCTGGTCGGCATCTACATCCTGTATCAGGTGTTCGCCGGCATCATCAACCCGGCCGGCTCCCCCGCACTCTCTCAAGAAGAAGTTGCGGTCGGCCGTGGTCCTGGTTTCGGCAAGCGCATCTTCAGCGCCCTGGTCCCGCCACTGGTGCTGATCATCGCCGTGCTGGGGTCGATCCTGGGCGGTCTGGCGACGCCGACCGAGGCGGCTGCGGTTGGCGCCGTCGGCTCGCTGATGCTGGGTGCAGCCCGCCATCCGGATCGCAGCCCCATCCCGATCTATATCTCGGGCGCCGCCCTGATCGCGATCCTTGTCCTGACCGGCTTGATGGATCTGCGCTTCCAGCGCAGCGTGATCAGCACGGCCGAGAATATCGGTATCATCGTCGCCGCAATCCTGCTGGTGCTGATCGCCTGGGGTCTGATCATCTCGATCCTGCGTGCGGCACGGACGAGCATGCTGAACGAGGTGATGCGCGGCACCGCCCGGGTCAGCTCGATGGTCTTCGTCATCCTGATCGGTGCGGCGGCGTTCTCGCTGGTCTTCCGTGGCCTGGGCGGTGACGACCTGGTTCACGAACTGCTGACCGGCATGCCCGGCGGCACGTTCGGTGCCCTGATGATCGTGATGTTCGTCATGTTCATCATGGGCTTCTTCCTGGACTTCATCGAGATCACCTTCGTGGTGGTCCCGCTGGTTGCCCCGGTGCTGCTCCAGCTGGATGTGAACCCGGTCTGGCTCGGCGTCATGATGGCAATGAACCTGCAGACCTCGTTCCTCACCCCGCCCTTCGGCTTTGCGCTGTTCTATCTGCGGGGTGTCGCACCGCCGTCGGTCAAGACCTGGGACATCTACAAGGGCGTTATCCCCTTCGTGCTCATCCAGATCGTGGCGCTGGCCATCCTGTGGATCTTCCCGGGCATCACCACCTTCCTGCCCGATCTGCTTTACCGGTAACGACCCGGCTTCCGGTCGGCCCTGTCGGGGGACGGGACGGCCGGAAGGAGCAGTCTCCACGAAAAACGGCCCGGCGGATGGGGATCCGCCGGGCCGTTTCTTTGCGTCCGATCAGACGTGCTGAACGCTCAGTCGCCGAACCGGTTGTCGCGCGGGAAGCCGTTGGGGGCCAGCGCGCCCGGGCCGCCCCGGGCCTTGGTGATCCAGCGCGCCAGTTCAGGCATCAGCACCTTGCGGGTCTGCGGCCCCCTCTGCCAGGACAGGCCATCCTGCGGCTCCACCAGCTTCAGGCCCCGCACATCCGACGGACCGCCCTGGCGATAGGTTTGCAACCGCACGCCCTTGCCCCGCGTCATATGTGGCACCTGATCGATGGGATAGATCGCAAGCTTGCGGTTCTCGCCCACGATGGCGAGATGGGTCGCATCGGCGTCGATCCGGCGCACGAGCTTCAGCTTCTGTCCCTCGCCCGGCACCAGCACCTGGCGGCCGGTGCGGGTCTGGGCAACGGCATCCTCGGGCTTCACCATGAAACCGCGGCCGTCGCTCGCCACCAGCAGCAGGTCGCCCGGGGTTCCAGCCAGTGTCAGGGTCACGATCTGGGCGTCGGCTGCAAGATCCACCATCAGCCGCAGCGGCTCACCGAAACCGCGGCCGGGCGGCAGCTTGTCGCCCTGCAGCGTATAGACCCGGCCGTCATCGGCGAAGACCAGGATCCTGTCGGTCGTCTGGGCCTCGATGCGCAGCGCCTCGGCGTCACCCTCCTTGAAACGCAGCTCCTGGTCGGGCCCGATATGGCCCTTCATCGCCCGGATCCAGCCCATGGTCGACAGCACGACGGTGATGGGCTCGCGCTCGACCAGTGCCTCGATCGAGACCATCTCGGTCTTCGGCGCCTCACCCGGCGTGGTCCGTCGGCGACCCAGTTCGGTTTCGGGGCCGAAACGCTTCACCAGATCGGCAAATTCCACATCCAGCGCATCCCGCTGGCGGCCTTCATCGGCGAGCAACCCTTTGAGCTTCTTCTGCTCGGTGGTCAGCTGCTTGCTTTCGCGCTCGATCTCGATCTGCTGCAGCTTGTGCAGGGCGCGCAGTCGCATGTTGAGAATGGCTTCGGCCTGGACCTCGGTCAGCTCGAACCGCGTCATCAGCCCCGCCTTCGGCTCGTCGGCGGTGCGGATGATATGGATGACCTCGTCGAGGTTCAGATAGGCGATCAGCTGGCCCTGCAGCACTTCCAGGCGCCGGGCGATTTCCGAGAGGCGGTGCCTGGTGCGCCGGCGCAGCACCTCGATCCGGTGCTCGATGAAGGCGGCCAGCACGCCGCGCAGGCTCATCACCTGTGGCACACCCTCGGCGTCGAGCACGTTCATGTTCAGGCTGAAGCGGTTCTCGAAATCGCTCTGGCGGAACAGGCTTTCCATCAGCAGAGCCGGGTCGACATCGCGCGAGCGCGGCTCCAGCACGATGCGCACGTCTTCAGCCGATTCGTCGCGAATATCTGCCAGCAGCGCCAGCTTCTTGGCGGTCAGCAGCTCCGCCACCCGCTCGATCAGCCGGCCCTTCTGGACCTGGAACGGAATCTCGGTGACGACGATCTGGTAGCGGCCATGGGCCAGATCCTCGCGATGCCACCGCGCCCTGACCCGGAAGCCACCACGGCCGGTGGCATAGGCCTCCGCGATCGAGGCCTTGCTCTCCACCAGCACGCCGCCGGTCGGAAAGTCGGGGCCCTGAACATGGCTCAGCAGTGTTTCATGCGGGCAGTCGCGATAGCGATCCTCGGGGCGGATGGCCGTGCCGTCGGGGAAGTCCCCGTCGGTCTTGCGATGGCCCAGCATCATGCGTGCCGCCTCGGCCAGCTCGGCGGCGTTATGCGGCGGGATGCTGGTTGCCATGCCGACCGCGATGCCGGTCGCGCCATTGGCAAGCAGATTGGGAAAGCCCGCCGGCAGCACCACGGGTTCCTCGTCGGTGCCGTCGTAATTGGCACGGAACCCGACCGTGTCGCGATCAAGATCCTGCAGCAGCAGCATCGCGACCTCGGTCAGCCGGGCTTCGGTGTATCGCATGGCCGCGGCATTGTCGCCGTCGATGTTGCCGAAATTGCCCTGGCCGTCGACCAGCGGGTAGCGGAGCGCGAAATCCTGCGCCAGGCGGACCATGGCGTCGTAGACCGCGGTGTCGCCATGCGGATGGTATTTACCGATCACGTCGCCGACCACGCGGGCGCATTTCTTGAAGCCCTGAGCGGGATCGAGCTTCAGCTGCCGCATGGCGTAGAGCAGCCGCCGCTGCACCGGCTTCAACCCGTCGCGGACATCGGGCAGCGAGCGCGAGGTGATGGTCGACAGGGCATAGGCAAGATAGCGCTCACCCAGCGCGTCGGCCAACGGTACGGTCTCGATCAGCCCCGCATTGTCCGGGCTTCCGGTCTCGTCGCTCATCGGATCTCCATCGGGTTGGTGCCGTCTGCGGAGGATGGTCCCCGGCCGCTCCGGCGCGCCAGCCGGTCGGCCAGCGCGATCCTGAGCGGCGGCACGGGCTGGCCGGCACCGGAAAACAGGTGTCGATCGAGGAAGTAAAGGGTCAGACGCAGGCCGTCAACGATCTCGGCGACCTCCACCGCATCCAGCGGCAGGCTGCCGGTCATGAAGCCCGGCAGGGGGAGCAGCCGCCCGGCCCAGGGCGCGCCAGCCGCCCGCGACACCGCCCGGCCGGAGCGGGGAGAGACATGGCTCAGATCCTCGGTCACCCCCGTCAAGGCACAGCTGCCGAGGTCAAGCCCATAGCCCAGATCGGCCAGAAGATCGCGCTCCAGCAGCACGAACGCGGCCGCCCAGACCGTTTCAGGTGCATGTTCGATGGCCGCGATCAGGGCGGCGGTCCGTTCGAAAAGCCCGCCGATGCGCAGCCGGTCGGGCAGGCTGCGATCCAGCACCGCCGACAATGCACCAAGGGCCGTCAGTCTCAAGCCGTCGTCGATCAGCCGTCCGGCCGGTTCATCCAGCGCCTCGATCGTATAGCCGCCAAGCTGATCGTCCAGGCGCCCCCGCCAGGTGACCAGCAGCCGGTTGCCCGGCTCGATCGTGCCGCGCATGCGCCGCCCTGCCCCGCCGCGAACCAGCCCCTGATGCCGCCCATGACCGTCGGTCAGGGCCGACAGCACGACATCGGCCTCGCCATGGCGACGGGCGGCAAGCACGATGGCCTCCTCGGTCCACTCGATCATCCGGGCTCTCCCGCCGCGACATGACGACGAAGCCCCGCCACCAGGGCATCGAAGACGACCCGGCAGCGCGGGGCCCGGCGCAGGTTCTCGTGCATCGCAACCCAGGTGTCCAGCACCAGCCCGTTCACCTCGGGCAGTATGCGGACCAGCTCCGGGCTTCGACGGGCGACGGCCAGCTGGCAGAAGCCAATTCCGGCCCCGGCCCGGATCAGCGCCAGCTGCGCCAGATCATTGTCGGTCCTGAGCGCGAAGCGGGCGCGGGTGAACCCGGCCAGCCCCTGCGCCGCCGCACCGGCCATAAATCGCCGGACTATGGCGGTTTCGCGGTCGAAGCCGATCAGCCGATGCCGTTCCAGATCCGCCGGCGTGCGTGGCATGCCGTGGCGCTCCAGATAGTCGCGGCGGGCATGCAGCCCCAGCGGCACAAAGCCCACGCGCTGCGCAACCAGCGCCTCCTGCATCGGCGCGACCATGCGCACCGCAATATCGGCGTCGCGGCGCAGCAGATCTTCCACCGTGTTCGACAGCACGATCTCGATCGTCAGGCCCGGATGGGTCTCCTGCAGGGCGGCCAGAATCGGCGGCAGAACCTCGACCCCGATCACCTCGCTCGCCGTCACCCGTACCGTGCCGGCCACCTCCGCAACCGATGCAGAGGCCGCCCGCAGCAGGGCCGATGCGGTCGCCTGCAGGGTTTCGGCATAGGGGCCGAGTTCGAGTGCCGCCGGCGTCGGCATCAGCCCGTGCAGAGAGCGTGTGAAGAGCTGCTGACCGACGGCCTGTTCCAGTGCATCGACATGACGCCCGACCGTCGGCTGGGCCAGCCCCAGATGGCGGGCGGCGGCCGACAGCGACCCTTCCCGCAGAACCGCAAGAAAGGTGCGATACAGATCCCAGCTCGGGTCATCCATGGCCATACATGGAAGTATAGCTGCCATAGAAACCTCGTCAATTTTCTGGCAGTCGGATCGGGGGGATGCTGGGGCCGTCGCCATCAGACGGAGCAAAGAGATGAGCATGAGCGGTCAGGCCCTGGTCCTGGGGGCCTCGGGCGGAATCGGTGGAGAGACGGCGCGGCAACTGGTCGAGGCGGGTTGGCAGGTCCGGGCCCTCAGCCGCCGCGCGACCTCGATGCCGGTCACACCGGGCGTCACCTGGGTGTCGGGTGACGCCATGTCGCCGGACGATGTCCGCCAGGCTGCGGCGGGGTGCAACCTCATCCTGCACGCGGTGAACCCGCCCGGCTATCGCGACTGGCACCGGCTGGTGCTGCCGATGATCGATGCCAGTATCGCCGCCGCCCACGCCGTCGACGCCACCATTCTGCTGCCGGGCACCATCTATAATTATGGCACCGATGCCTACCCCATCCTCACCGAAACATCCCCGCAGCACCCCGATACGCCGAAAGGTGCCATCCGCACCGAAATGGAGCGCCGTCTCGAACGGGCGGCAGATAGTGGTGTGCGCAGCATCGTCCTGCGCGCCGGGGACTTCTTCGGGCCCAGGCCCGGCAACAACTGGTTCTCGCAATGCCTGGTACAGCCCGGCGGGCCGGTCCGTCGGATGATCCACCCCGGCCGGCCGGGCATCGGCCATCAATGGACCTATCTGCCTGACATGGCCGCCACCTTTTTGCGCCTGGTGGCGATCCGCGACCGGCTGCCCGCCTTCACCACCCTGCACATGGCGGGTCATTGGGACCCGGACGGCACCGCCATGACCGCGGCAATCGCCCGGGCCGTCGGCCGGCCGGTCAGGACGATCCACCTGCCCTGGCGTTTGCTTGGCCTCGCCGCGCCGTTCGTGCCGCTGATCCGCAATCTGCGCGAGATGCGTCATCTGTGGCAGATCCCGATCCGGATGACCAATGACCGGCTGCGGGGGTTGATCGGCGACGAGCCGCACACGCCGCTGGACGAGGCCGTCCGTCGGACCCTGACCGGTCTCGGCTGCCTGCCCCGGGCTCAGACGTCCCAGCCGGGATGGCGATAGATCATCGGCCCGTCATCCTCCTCCTCGGGGCCGCGCTTGGGCGGCGGGGCCGGCTGCGGGGCCGCGTAGAAGCGGGGCTCGCGCCGGTCCCAGGTGGGTTCATAGGGCGAGCGCATCTTCAGCCCGTTCTGGTTCTTATCGGCATCGCGCATCGCGTTCTGCAACTGCTGGGCCTGTTTCAGGTCCCACGGCAAGACGTAATAGCGCGGGATATTGCCGCCCTCGGGCTGGATCCAGAGATAGATCCCCTCACCCTCTCGTATCACGGAGCCCAGCACCGTGGCCTCGCCCGCCCCTTTGTCGAGCCATTCCATCGTGATCGGCTTCGGCTGTGACAGCAGCGTCGTGAAGCCAAGATAGGCTGCGGGCAGCAGCAAGGCCGTCAGCCCGATGGCGGCCATCCGGACCGGCAGGCGCCGGGGCGCCCAGATCGCAAGCGTCGCAAGCAGGGCGGTGATGCCGGCTGTGGCGGCGAAGACATAGACGACATCGTTCATGCGTCTCTCCTTCCCTCACCCGCGATTGCTACGCAGGCGCTGATACAGGCTGTTGACGCTGTCCGGCACCAGCCGCGCCTTGTCGTCGAGCCGGAACCGCATCGCGGTGATTTCCTCGCCCTCGCGGTTCAGCGCCACCTCGGTCGCCAGGATCTGCCGGGCCGAGGACTGCTGGTCGCTCTTGACGCTGGCGACGACCTTCACCCGCACGGGCAGCTGCCGGCTCTGATTGCGGAACAGATGGACGTTCACGATGTACTCGCCCGGCGGAATGCCGCGGCTGTACGAGACTTCGTGATTGCTGTCGGTGGCGTCGCCATAGCGGCCGAGATCGTCACGCAGCAGGTTAAAGATCACCCCGCCCTTGTTGGAATAGCCGACCGGCACATCGCCCGGCGCCTTGACCCAGAGGTCGACATCGGTATCGAGATCGGCTTCCCACAGCGCCTCGACGATCACATTGCCGGGTGCTGTGACTTCCGCCTGATCCTGTTTGCGCGGCGGGTTGAGATGCGGCAGCAGCAGGATGACCACAGCCACGAAACCGAGCAGGGTGAGCGTGATGACGTCGCGAAAGACGGTTCCCGCGCCATCGTCACCATCGGGTTTGAGAGGGTCGTCATACAGCATCGCCTTCACCCCGCGCGACAAGATCCGCGACCAGGGTGACGGTGCCGCCCGCAAGGATCTGATAGTTCAGCCGAAGCCAGATGTGCAGGATGCTGCCGACCAGCGTCGTCCAGAGAGCGATCGCCATGCCGTCGAGCAGCTGGGCGACCATCGGCCCGACCGCCGAGACGTCGGCGACACGGTTCTGATCAACGCCCGACAGCGCCACGATGAAGCCCACCACCGTGCCGATCAGGCCCAGCAGAACCAGGCTGTCGGCGATGTAGCGCACATTGGATGCCCGGGCGTAGAGCTTGGCCTTCAGCCCTTCGGCCACCACCGGGCGGCGTGCCTCGGGCACGCGGGTCAGCGTCGCAAGATAGGCGGCGACCCGGCCGTTCTTTGCCGGCTGAGCCCGCTTCAGATCGTTCAGGCCGTCGCTGATCTGGATGATCCGCCAGGCACAGAGCGTCAGGCCGACCAGAAACACCGCAAAGATCAGAACCGAAATCCGGCTCGAATCCGAGGCGAGCACCCGGTCGATCCAGCCATGGACCCAGGCCATGGCCAGCCCTGCTGCCGCCACCATGTTCACCAGCAGGAAACGATAGATCAGAAGATAGCGATGATGCATGCAAACCACCCCCTCGGACACGCGCGCCGCGGGCGCGGGTCTGGCCGCGCCATCGGCGTGGGACGGGGGGCGGGATCGGGGGCCGGCCGGGCGTGTCCGGCCCGGCGGGCGCTTGCGCGCACATCACCGGACCGGCAGCCGGATCGGCGCTGCGGGGTCCATGAACCGGACCGGGACCTCTCGCAGGAAACCCGCCCTCCTTTTCAGGAGGTGGTCGGGTACATGCGAGTGATCAAGCCGTTATTGAATGCTGCAACATCAATCCCTTGAGGGGATCCGGTGCGGTCAGCGGGGGTAGTCGAGGTTCATCTCGCGGTAGCGTTCGGGATCGTCGGCCCAGCTTTCGCGGACCTTCACGAACAGGAACAGGTGCACCCGGCGTTCCAGGATCTGCTGCAGTTCCGTCCGCGCTGCGCTGCCGACATGCTTGATCGTCCGCCCGCCGGCGCCGAGCACGATCTTGCGATGGCTCTCGCGCTGGACATAGACCACCTGATCGATCCGGGCGCTGCCGTCCGGCTTCTCGGTCCAGGCTTCGGTCTCCACCGTCAGCGCATAGGGCAGTTCCTCATGCAGGCTCAGGAACAGCTTCTCGCGGACGATCTCGGCGGCCAGGAAGCGGAGCGGCACGTCGCTCGCCTGATCTTCCGGATACATCCACGGCCCCTTGCGGGCGATCGCGGCCAGGGCATCGGCCAGATCGTCGACGCCAGACCCGTTCTCGGCCGAAATCATGAAGATCCGGTCGAAGATGCCGAGCCCGTCCACCTCTGCCGCCAGCGGCAGAAGCTTCTCGCGCGCCAGCAGGTCGACCTTGTTCAGCACCGCCCAGGCGCGGCGCCCTTCGGCCTTCAACCCGTCCACGATCAGCCGCACGTCGTCGGTGATGCCGCGCTTGGCGTCGATCATCATCAGCAGCCCGTCGCCCGCATCGCCGGCACCGCTCCAGGCGGCCTGCACCATGGCCTTTTCCAGCCGGCGCTTGGGCCGGAAGATGCCGGGGGTGTCGATGAACACCAGCTGGGCCGGCCCGTGCATCGCGATGCCGACGATCCGGCTGCGGGTGGTCTGTACCTTCGGACTGACGATCGAAACCTTGGAGCCGACGAGGCGGTTCACGAGCGTCGACTTGCCCGCATTGGGCGCCCCGATGACCGCGAAGAAGCCGGTCTTCTGCTCGTCGACCGGCACCGAGGCCGGAGCCTCGGGCGGCGGCAGCATGTCGAGGCCGTCGTCTTCGTCCTCGTCGTCATCCCAATCGTCGTCGAGATCGGAGGCGAGCCCGCCTTCCTGCAGGTCCTCGTCGCGGATCTCGTCTTCGGCGGGCGTCCCAGGGGTCTTGCCGGGGGTTTCAATCGTCATTTCTGGTCTCCACCGCGCCCCTCGGCGCGGCTCAGCAGGCTTTGGGCCGCGGCCTGCTCGGCAATGCGCTTGGAGGCACCGGTGGCCTCCTCGGCGCCGAGCCGTGCCACCTGGGCACGGACGCGGAAGGACGGGGCGTGATCCGGGCCTTCACGGCCGATCACGGTGTAGACGGGCGCCTCAAGGCCCCGCGCCTGCGCCCATTCCTGGAGCGCGGTCTTCGGGTCCTTGGGCGGACGGAGGTCTTCCTCCATCAGCGGCGCCCAATAGCGTTCGACGAAGCGGCGGGCGGTATCGAACCCGCCGTCGAGATACAGGGCCGCGATGACCGCTTCGCAGGCATCGGCAAGATTGGCCGGGTTTCTGCGGCCACCGCTGTCGTCTTCGCCCCGCGACAGACGCAGATAGCGGCCGAGCGACAGCATCTCTGCCACCCGCGCCAGGCTCTCGCGTCGGACCAGGGCTGCGAAGCGGCGGGCAAGCGCGCCTTCGCTCTCTCCCGGGAAGCGGTGATAGAGCTGGTCGGCCACCGCCAGCCCAAGCACCCGGTCGCCCAGGAACTCCAGCCGCTCGTAATTCAGCCGGACCCGGCCATTGCGATCGCGACCGCCGCCATCGACGCTCGGATGGGTCAGGGCCGCTTCCAGCAGCGACGGGTCGTCGAAGTCGTGGCCGATCTCACGCGCGCATTCCGCAAGCGTGGTGGCCTGGCGTTGTTCATCCATGCCGTCGTCCGCGGCCGGCCTCGACCGCCGCCGCCCTCATGCCTCTGGTCTTCTTCACCCGGCTCATCCTCAACCCACGCCGTCCAGCAGGCGCGACCAGCGGATGGCCGACGGCCACTTCCACACCTGCCACCACGCAGCGCTGTCGTCGATCGAGAAGAACAGCACTTCGGCCCGGCCGATCAGGTTCTCCTCGGGCACGAAGCCCACGGCCGACAGAACACGACTGTCCTGGGAGTTGTCGCGATTGTCGCCCATCGCGAAATAATGCCCGGCCGGAACGGTATAGACCGGCGTGTTGTCCAGCGCGCCATAGGGCGTCTGGTCCAGTGTCTCGTAGGACGGGCCGCCATCGGGCATCGTCTCGACATAGCGCGGGATGCGGATCTCCTGACCGCCCGGGCCCGTCTCGACGAAATCCTCGATCCGGCGCCGTTCCACGGCCGTGCCGTTGATATGCAGGATGCCGTCGATCACCTGGATCCGGTCCCCCGGCAGGCCGACGATGCGCTTGATGTAGTCGACCGAAGGATCGGTCGGCAGGCGGAAGACCGCCACATCGCCGCGCTTCACCGGGCTCGACAGGATCCGGCCCTCGAAAAGCGGCAGGCTGCCCGGAAAGGAATAGCGGCTGTAGCCATAACTGTACTTCGACACGAACAGATAGTCGCCGACAAGCAGGGTCGGTTTCATCGACCCGGACGGGATGTTGAACGGTTCGAAGGCGAAGGACCGGATCACCAGGGCGAAGAAGACGGCGATGACCACCGTCTTCACCATCTCGCCGAAACCGCCCGAGCGGTCTTCGGCTGCCCGCGGCTTGCGGTTCCGCGGATTGTCGCCGTCCGTCCGGCTCGTGTCGCGCGTCACGTTGAACTCCCGTCTTGCGCCGAGATATCCGGCACGGCGCTGATGATCACGAGCGCCTGAGCATATGGATATTCGTCGGTCAGCGTCAAATCGATCTTCGGAAGGTACCCCGCCGGAACCAGTTGCGCCAGAAGGCGTTCAGCCCCGCCGGTCAGCTGCAGGGTCGGCCTGCCGCCGGGCAGGTTCACGACGCCGATATCCCGCCAGGCCACACCACGATCGAGCCCGGTTCCGAGCGCCTTGGCCCCCGCCTCCTTGGCGGCGTAACGCTTGGCATAGCTGTCCGCCCGGCGCACACGTCCGTCGGACAGGTTTCGCTCCGTCACCGTAAAGCAGCGATGCACGAAACGGTCGCCGAAGCGGTCGAGCGTCTTCTCGATCCGCCGGACGTCGACCATATCGATCCCGGTGCCGATGATCCGCATCATAAGGTCAGTCGGCCCCGCGTGTCGCATGGCGCCGCGCCTGCCGGCGAGCGGCGTCGATCAGCCGGCGGGTATGGCGCACGGCCTCTTCGATACCGATGAACAGCGCTTCGGTGATCAGGAAACGGCCGCAGGTGATGCCCTGGATATGCGGCAGCCCGGCAATCGGCGCCAGCGTCGAATAGTCCAGGGCGTGGCCGGCCTGCAGGCCAAGGCCGATCCCGTGGGCGTGGCTGGCGGCATGGCGGATCTGCTGAAGCAGCGGTGCCCGCAATTCTTCGGCGGCTTCGCCATAGAATGTGGTGTCCAGCTCGATGCCGCGAATGCCCGAGGCCTGCACCTGATCGATCGCCTCGATCTCGGGCGCCACCAGCGCCAGCACCGGCACGCCGGCTTCGTGGAGGCTGCTCGCCACCTCGGCCATGCGCGCGACATCGGCCTCGGGTTCGGGCAGCAGCATCACCGCCGCGGGGTTGAGCGAGGTGACCCAGGCAACCCGCGCCGGGTCGGGACGCATCTCCAGCGTCAGGGGCACGCGGGCACGTTCGGCGATGCGGCGCACATCATCAGCGGTGATCAGGCCGCTGCCGTCATCAACACGCAGAACCACACTGTCGGCGCCGGCCTTCACCGTTGCCTCGGCCAGCCGCGCCATATCCGGGCGCTGGCCGTCGCCCGCCTGACGAAGCAAGGCTGCATGATTGAGCCGGAGCCCCAGGCGGAGCGGCCCGTCGCCACGCCGGCCGCCATGGGCCTGCAGGGGTGCGGACCAGGCCGCGAGCGGTCGGTTCTGGGTCACTGGCTTGCATTCCTTCTCGTGCTTTGGTGCCGGGGAGACAGGATCCGCCCGGCACCGGAAGCGGCCCCGCGCTCAGGCGAGGCCGCGGCTGCCCGGCTTGACGGCAGGCAGGGCCGCGAGTTCAGGCGGAAGATCGTTCGGGTCATAGCTCGGGACGTCGAGGCCGGTGAGCGACACCAGCGGCACCCCCAGATCGACCTTGCCGGCCGACCGGTCGATCAATGCCGAGGCGGCGACCACGCGCCCGCCGGCCGCCTCGATCGCCGCGATGCATTCCCGGCTCGACTTGCCGGTGGTGACGACGTCTTCAGCCATCAGCACCCGCCAGCCCGCCTCGATCGCGAAACCGCGGCGCAGGGTGAAGCTGCCGTCCACCCGTTCGGTGAACATGGCCGGCACGCCAAGCTGGCGGGCGACCTCGTAACCGACGATCACGCCCCCCATGGCCGGCGACACCACGCAGTCGATGCCGCCGCCGGCGATGGTGCCGTCGGCCAGCCGCGCATTGATCCGCTCCGCCAGCGCCCGGCACAGCCGTTCGCCCTGGACGGGATGCATCATGACCCGCGCGCACTGCAGATAGCGCGGGCTGCGCAGGCCGGAGGACAGGATGAAATGGCCTTCGAGCAGCGCGCCGCAGGCGCGGAACACGTCCAGGACTTCTTCGGTGTCCATGGGTCGGGCGAACTCCGTGATAGGGATGCGTGGAAGCCGCGCATCGCCCGAGCGACACGCGGCCCCGAGGGGTCGGAAACCGGTGGTCAGCCGCGGGCGCGGTCGACCGAATTGATCATCGGATCGGCCCGCAGGGCCGCGATGATATGGGTCAGATGCTTCACGTCATGCACCTCGACATCGACGATCATCTCGAAAAATTCCGAGGTGCGGTTGGTGATCTTGAGATTGGTGATATTGCCGTAATTCTTGGCGATCATCGTGGTCAAGGCCGCAAGACCACCCGGCTCGTTCGACACCATCACCGCAAGCCGCGCGGTGTGCCCCGCATCACCGGTCGAGCCCGTGTCCCAGGCGACGTCGAGCCAGCGTTCGGGCTCGTCGACATACTGCTCCAGGGTCTCGCAGTCGATGGTATGGATGGTGACACCCTTGCCGGTGGCGACGATGCCGACGATCCGGTCGCCCGGGATCGGATGGCAGCAGCCGGCATAATGCACCGCCATGCCCGGGATCAGACCGCGGATCGGGATGGCGTGGCCGTTGACGCCGCTCTTGCCGCTGCGCATGCGCTTCAGCGGCACGACATTGCCGGTCTCCCCCTCATCCTTCGGCACACGGGCCTCGGGGAAGACGGTGTCGATGACCTGGCGGGCGGTGATGTCACCCTTGCCCACCGCTGCGTAGAGGTCTTCCAACGTCTTGTGGGTAAAGACCCGCAGCGCCCGGTCCAGCCCCTTTTCGGTCAGCGGCCGTTGTTCCTGACGGAAGGTCTTCTGCAGGATCGCCCGGCCCAGGCTGACATACTGCTCGCGCTCCCGCAGCCGGATGAAGCGACGGATCCGGGACCGGGCCTTGCCGGTCACGACGAAGCGTTCCCAGGCCGGCGACGGGGTCTGCGCCTTCGAGGTGATGATCTCGATCTGATCGCCGTTCTGCAGCTGGGTGCGCAGCGGCATCATGCGACCGTTGATCTTGGCGCCGACGCAGGTGTCGCCGATCTCGGAATGGACCGCATAGGCGAAGTCGATCGGCGTGGCGCCACGTGGCAGCGCGATCAGGTCACCCTTGGGCGAGAAGCAGAAGACCTGATCCTGGAACATCTCGAGCTTGGTATGCTCGAGGAATTCCTCGGGGTTCGACGCCTGCTCCAGGATGTCGAGCAGGCCGCGGATCCAGCGATACTGCCAGCCTTCGTGGCCGCCACTCTCCTGCTTGTAGAGCCAGTGGGCGGCGACGCCGTACTCCGCAACCTCGTGCATCTCGCGGGTGCGGATCTGAATCTCGATCCGCTGGCGTTCTGGCCCGATGACGGTGGTGTGCAGCGAGCGATAGCCGTTGGGCTTGGCGTTGCTGATGAAATCCTTGAACCGCCCCGGGACCATGCGATACGCGCCGTGAACGGCACCCAGAACGGCATAACAGTCCCGGATGCTGTCGACGGTCACCCGGAAGGCCATGATGTCCGACAGCTGCTCGAACACCACATTCTTGCGCTGCATCTTGCGCCAGATCGAATAGGGCCGCTTCTCGCGACCGTAGATCTCGGCGCCGATACCGGTCTCCGCGATCACCGCCTTCAGTTCGGCGACGATCCGGGCCACAAGCTCGGACCCGTTCTCCCGCAGGAAGGACAGCCGCTTCAGGATCGAATCCCGCGCATCGCCGTGCAGTTCCTTGAAGGCCAGGTCGTCCAGTTCGTCCTTGATCGCCTGCATGCCGATGCGCTCGGCCAGCGGGGCGTAGATCTCGAGCGTTTCCAGCGCGATCCGGCGGCGCTTTTCCGGCTTGGCGATATAGTGCAGCGTCCGCATATTGTGCAGCCGGTCGGCCAGCTTGACCAGCAAGACGCGGATGTCGTCGGACATGGCCAGAAGCAGCTTGCGGAAATTTTCCGCCTGCTTGGCCTGTTCCGATTGCAGTTCGATCTTGGACAGTTTAGTGACGCCGTCGACCAGCCGGGCGACTTCGCCCCCGAAGATCTGCTCGATCTCGTCGAGCGTCGCGGGCGTATCCTCGATCGTGTCGTGCAGCAATGCCGTCACGATCGACCGGCTGTCGAGCTTCAACTCGGTCAGGATGCCGGCAACTTCAAGCGGATGGAGGAAATAGGGATCGCCCGATGCACGCTTCTGGCTGCCGTGCATCTTCATTGCGTAGACATAGGCGCGGTTCAGCGCCGTTTCGTCCACATCCGGGTCATAGGCCTTGACCCGCTCCACCAGCTCGTATTGCCTGATCACCGAACAGCGTCACCCGCATGGCAGGACGCCACATCTTCGCACGTCTCCGGCCAGGCCCGCGCGGGGCCGGTCCGTCGACGGAAGCCGTGGCCCCCGTATGACCGGCCTTCCAAGCGAAACCCGTGCGCGGCCGGCCGGCCCGGCCGCTGCTGGGTTGCGACGCAGATACCCCGGACGCATCAATCGTCTTCGGGGTCGGCATCCTCGAACCGCGGGGCGCCGAAGCCATCGCCCTCGTCATCCGACACCGACAGCGAACCACCGCCCGACAGTTCGTCCTCGGCCAGCTGACGGCTGGCGATCGAGGCGACCTCGCCGATGGCATCGAGGATGTCCTCGTCCGGCTCGTCGACCTCGGGAACGCGCTGATGGGTCTGCACCAGCTGCCGCGAGACGGTATCGAGATCGATGGTCTCGTCGGCAATCTCGCGCAGGGCGACGACGGGGTTCTTGTCGTTGTCGCGATCGACGGTCAGTGCCGCACCCGACGAGATCTCGCGGGCACGCTGAGCGGCCATCAGCACCAGATCGAACCGGTTGGGGACAAGACGGACGCAATCTTCGACGGTGACGCGGGCCATGGCTGGTTGCTCCGATGACTTTTAGAGTCGCTCAAAAAAGGTATGACGACGGAGAAGCGACCGCAAGGCCGTACTCCCGCGTCGGGCGCGGAACACTATGACACGACTATGCGGAAGTCAAAGCCTCGCCGCCGGAATCCGGGGCTTCCTCCATGCACGGACGGATGATCTGCCCTGCAGGCAACGCGGCAATCAACTCTTCGACCGACCGGTCCAGGGTCGGATGACGCCAGCCCGGCGCCACATCGGCAAGCGGCAGCAGAACGAAGGCGCGCTCATGCATCCGCGGATGCGGCAGTTCCGGGTCCGGCACCCCGCCCGTGGTCTGAACCGGGGCACCCGGCACGATGGGCACCGCTGCGATCCGGGGGCGACGGACCACGCCACCATGGTCTATAATATCCAGATCCAGCGGCCGCGACTCCCAACGCTGGCGACGCACCCTGCCGAACGCCGCCTCGATCGCGTGCAGCCGCTTCAGAGCCTCGACCGGCTCCAGTGCCGTTTCGGCATGCACGACACCGTTTACGTACCACGGCCCGCCATTGTCCGGCAGGGGCGGACTTTCGTACCAGCGCGACACGCCGATCACATCAAAGCCCATCTCCCCAAGTCGCACCACCGCAGCCTGACAAGCAGCGCGCGGCATTCTACCTTCGGCATCGGGGAGATTGGCGCCAACTGCGATAAATATCGTGTCTTTACGCAATTCCATCATGATCGGACGTGTTCCGTCTTGTAATCTGGGGCCATGAGGGATTAAGTACGTCGCGCCGGCGGATGATCCGATACGCGACCCAACCGGCCTCTCCTGACGACGACCCATAGGCGAATTCTGGGGAAAGATATACTCATGCCACGGTCCATCGACAGTATTTTCCACGAAGGCGAGCGTGTTGCGCTGTTCATCGACGGTGCCAACCTTTACGGTGCGGCCCGCAGCCTCAGCTTCGACATCGACTATCGCCGGCTGCTGGATTACTTCCGGTCACGCGCTTACGTGGTGCGTGCCTTCTACTACACCGCCCTGCTGGACGAGCAGGACTACTCGCCGATCCGGCCGCTGGTCGACTGGCTGGATTATAACGGCTACACCATGGTCACCAAGCCGGCGAAGGAATTCACCGACGCCACCGGCCGCCGCCGGGTGCGCGGTGACATGGATGTCGAGCTGACGGTCGACGCCATGGAAATGGCCGATCATGTGGATCACATCGTGATCTTCTCGGGCGATGGCGATTTCCGCCGTCTGGTCGAGGCGATCCAGCGCCGCGGCGTGCGTGTGACCGTGGTCGGAACCATCCGCACCCAGCCGCCGATGGTGGCCGACGAACTTCGCCGCCAGGCCGACGTCTTCCTCGACCTCAAGGATCTGGAGCCGGTGATCGCCCGCTCGCGCGCCGAGGCAGAGGCCGGCCGTCAGCGCGGTGAACGTCGCCGGAAGCTGATGGAAGACGTGCCCCTCCCCGCCTCGGAGCCGGAACCCGAGGACGAGGATCTGGAGGACGACGAGGATTACGAGGACGACGACGACTACGAGGATGATGACGACTACGAGGACGACGAGGATTACGAGGACGAGGACGAAGAGGACGAGCCGGCCCCGGCACCTGCGAAGCCCGCACCCGCGCCGGCACCGGTGAAGCCCCGCACGCCGCCGCGTCGCAAGAGCTGATCCGTCCGTGAACGCCGGCCTCTGATCCTGGACGTCGTCCCGGTCAACGATGTCACGCCACCCGCGCGGAGAACCGCCGGGTGGCGTCGTCGTTCGGGGCCCTCGTCGTTCCCCGCCCTCGTCGTTGCCTGGCCATCGTCACGTCGCCGCCGTCTTCGTAATGGATGCCCCTCATGCCGCCAGCCATTGCCGCCCCCCTGCTTATGGTTCCGGATCCGGACTGCCCGCTCTGCCCCCGCCTCGCCGCCTGGCGGGCCGAACGGCAGGTCAGCGAACCGGATTGGCACAACGGGCCGGTGCCGGCTTTCGGCCCGCTGTCGGCACGCCTGCTGGTCGTGGGGCTGGCGCCGGGGCTGCGGGGCGCCAACCGCACGGGACGCCCCTTCACCGGCGATTACGCCGGCGACCTGCTCTACCCGACCCTGATCGACCACGGCTTCATCCGCGGCCGGTTCGACCGCAGGCCCGATGACGGTCTGGAGCCGGTCGACTGCCGGATCACCAATGCCGTGCGGTGCGTGCCGCCTGAGAACAAGCCGACACCTGCCGAGGCAAATACCTGCCGGCCGTTCCTGGTGTCTGAAATCGGGGCGATGCCCGGGCTGCAGGTCATCCTGGCACTGGGGCGCATCGCCCATGATGCCGTGCTGCGGACCCTGGGCAGGCGGCTGGCCGATCACCCCTTCAGCCATGGCGCGCTGCACGCGCTGGCACCGGCACCGTCCGGAAAAAAGGCCGCGTCTCCCGTGACGCGGCCCCTGCTGCTGGCGGATAGTTTCCATTGTTCACGCTATAACGTGAACACCGGTCGGCTTACGGCAGAGATGTTCGATGCCGTCCTGGCGGAAATCCGCCGCCGCCTGCCTGCCGCGGAAGGCCTTGTTCAGGAATAGCGTTCTTCCTCGAACGGATCGGCGTAGTTGTGATAGCCACGGACCTCCCAGAAGCCCGGCTGATCGGTCTCAGAAAACTCGATCCTGCGAATCCACTTGGCGCTCTTCCAGAAATAGCGCTTGGGCACGACAAGGCGCACCGGCCCGCCATGCTCGCGGGTCAGCGGCTCACCCTGCCAGGCATGGGCAAGCAGAACGTCGTCATCCGCGAAGCCGTCGAGGTCGAGATTGGTGGTGTAGCCGTCATAAGAATGCAGCAGCACGAACCGCGCCTCGGGCTTGGGCTGCACCAGATCCATCAGAGCGAAGGCCGACACGCCGTCCCAGTCGTTGTCATAGCGCGACCAGGTCGTGACGCAATGAATGTCGGACCGCATCCGCACCTGCGGCAGAGCCTGGAAATCGGCCCAGCGCAAGGTGACCGGGTTCTCGACCGCACCTGCGACCGTCAGCTCCCAGTCGCCCGGCCGGATCTCCGGCTGGATCCCGAGGTCGAGAACCGGGAAGTTGGTGACGAGCCGCTGGCCGGTCGGCAGACGCTCGGCCTCGGGCCGGGGCCCGGTGCGACCGCTCAGCCCGCGGCCTTCCGCCGCCCATTTCCGCTTGGTATCGATGAGCTTGCGACGGACCTGACCAAGCAGGCCATCCTCGTCGCCGGTCGTGCGGTCTCCACCGGTATTGCGGTCGTCACTGGCCATGACCTTACCCCTTCTCGCGCATCAGCCGGCCCTTCTGGCGGTCCCAGTCGCGGTCACGCTCGGTCGCGCGCTTGTCGTGCAGCTTCTTGCCCTTGGCCAGGCCCAGCTTCAGCTTGGCCATGCCCTTGTCGTTGAAATAGAGCACCAGCGGCACGATGGTAACCCCCTCCCGCTTGATCAGACCGAAGAGCCGGTTGATCTCCTTGCGGTGCAGAAGGAGTTTGCGCTTGCGGCGGGGTTCGTGATTGAAGCGGTTACCGCCACCGTATTCGGGGATGTTCGCATTGATCAGCCAGGCTTCGTTGTTTTCCACCGAAGCATAGCTTTCCGCGATGTTGCACTTGCCACCGCGCAGGCTCTTCACCTCGGTGCCGGTCAGCACAAGACCCGCCTCGACCGTATCCTCGATGAAATAGTCGAAGCGTGCCTTGCGATTGACGGCGACGTCGCCGTGACTGATCAAGCCGCTTTTGCGGGCCATGGGATTCCTCGGGCTTCAGGCCCCCTTGGATGTCGGGCCTCGGGCGTCGTGCCGGCTCAGTTGCCGATACGCGACGGGCCGACCGGCTCCAGGCCGGTACGGGCGATGGCGGCGTCGAGCACACGCTCGGTGCCGGGCGTCACCGGCACCAGCGGCAGACGGATCTCGGCGTCGCAGAGCCCCAGCTTCGCCGCGACATACTTCACCGGCGACGGGCTGGTCTCGGTGAACAGCGCACGATGCAGCGGCATCAGCCGCTCGTGGATCTCAAGCGCGGTCCTGGCATCGCCCGCCCGCCAGGCCGCCTGCATCTCGGCACAGAGCCTGGGCGCGATATTGGCGGTCACCGAGATGCAGCCATGGCCGCCATTGGCCAGGAAGGCCAGCGCCGTGCCGTCCTCTCCCGACAGCTGAACGAACTCGGTACCGATGGTCTGGCGCACCGCCAGCGGCCGCACCAGATCGGCGGTCGCATCCTTCACGCCGCGGATATTCGGCAGTTCGGCAAGCCGGGCCATGGTATCGACGGTCATGTCGATCACGGAACGGCCGGGGATGTTGTAGATGAAGATCGGCAGCGAGGTGCTTTCAGCCACCGCCCTGAAATGGGCATAGAGGCCGGCCTGGGTCGGCTTGTTGTAATAGGGCGTCACCACCAGCAGCGCATCAGCGCCGGCCTTCTCCGCATGGATCGCCAGCTTCTGCGCTTCATGAGTGGAGTTCGAGCCGGCACCCGCGATGACCGGCACCCGGCCGGCTGCGGCCTCGATGCAGATCTCGGTGACCCGCATATGCTCGTCATGCGACAGGGTGGGCGATTCGCCGGTGGTGCCGCAGGGCACAAGGCCGTCGCTGCCTTCGCGGATCAGCCAGTCCACGAACGACGCATAGGCTTTCTCGTCGACCTTGCCGTCCTTGAACGGGGTCAGCGTGGCGACGATAGAGCCGTGGAAGCGTTCGGCGTTCATGGGGGTCCGTCCTCGAAGCGGAAGGCGTCAAGCCTGATTGGGCGGCGACTGGCCTTTGCGGGGTCAAGATCCCGGTCGATGGCGGCTCCGGCTTGTTCCGGGCGCGCGCAGCCGGGCGTTCGGGTCCGGCCGTGACCCGCGGGTTGTGACGGGTCATCGGCAGGTCCGCGCAACATAGCCCCGCCGGCAGGCTTCGACAAGGCGCGCGGCAGCCGGATCTGCCCGAATTCCTTTCAATCTGCGGCCAGGGCGGCACCCGGCCCCCGCCCTTGCCCGCCCCGGGGGCCATGATACACTGTTTCGTGGCCGGTCCGGCCCGGTGTCGCGCGATACCGCCTCCCGCAGTCAAGGCCGTCGCCCCGGCCACGAGGACAAGCTTTCCGATGCCCTCCGCTCAGCTCCGCCCCCTCCGTCATCTCGTCGCCGGCGCCGCGCTGGCCCTGGCGCTCGCCGCGCCCGCCATCGCCTGGTCGGCCCAGCCCGTGGCGGCCCCGGCCGCCGCAAGGGCATCACGTGCCGCGACCATCGCCCTGGTCCCGCCCGTGCGCGACATGTCGGCGGTGCGGTCGGTCTTTGCGGCGGTCGATGACGGCCGCTACGACGATGCACGCGGTCTTGCCGCCGGACTGAACCTGCGTCCGCTGGACGATTACGTCGATTGGGCAGAGCTTCAGGACAGCCGCACCCCGGCCATCTACGACCGGCTGGAGCGCTTTGCCGCCGCCCATCCCGAATGGCCGCGGATCTCGCGGCTGATGGCCCGCGCCGAAACGGTGCTGCCCGACACCTGGACGCCCGAGCAGGTGGTCGGCTGGTTCGGCGCCGACAAGCCGCGCACCGCAGAAGGGGCGGTGCGGCTGATCGATGCGCTGCGGCGGCTGGGTCGCGATGCCGAGGCCGGCCAGGTGGCCCGGGACGTCTGGGACCGGATGGTGATGAGCCAGCGCCAGCAGAGCGCCCTGCTCGTCTCTGCAGCAGGGCTTCTTGGCCCTGCCGATCACCGCCGGCGGCTGGACATCATGCTCTGGCGCGGCCAGGAAGGCGCCGCCCGCATGGTGATGCCGCTGGTCGACGCCGATGCCCGGGCGCTCGCCGAGGCGCGCCTGGCGCTGAATGCCGGCAGCCGTAAGGCGGATGCGCTGATCGCGGCCCTGCCGCCCGTACTGCGCGCGGATCCGGGCCTGACCTTCTCTCAGGCGCGCGCGGCACGCCGGGCCGAAGACCTGGATCACGCCGCAGCCCTGATCACGGCGGCAACCAAGGCGGGGGCCGTCGATCTGGCCCCCGATGACTGGTGGCGCGAGCGCCATATCGTGACCCGGATGCTGCTGGAGCGGGGCGACGTCGCCAAGGCCTATGACCTGGTTGCCTCGCATGAACAGTCCGACCCGTCGGGTTTCTCCGAAGCCGAATGGCTGGCGGGCTGGATCGCGCTCCGCTTCCTCGATCGCCCGGATGCGGCGCTGCGGCACTTCAGCGCCATGTATGAGCGGGTCAGCCGGCCGATCAGCCGGGCACGCGCCGCCTATTGGGCCGGGCGCGCCGCGGGCGCGCTGGGCGACGCCCAGGCCGCCCAGGACTGGCTGATGGAGGCGGCACGCGACCGCACCACCTTCTACGGCCAGCTGGCCGCCGAGCGCATCGATCTGCCGACCACCCTCGCAAGCTTTGCCGCCCCCAACGAGGCGCGGGCGCCGGCAGAGGCCTTCGCCGCCATCACCGGCCGGCCGCTGGCGGTAATGGTGGCGCTGATCGCCCGCACCGACGACAGCCGGCTGCTGTCGACCTTCGCCTATGCGCTGGCCGACAGCCTGGCCAAGCCCGACGAGCAGCACGCCTATATCGAAGCGGTGCGCGCCCTGGGCCGCCCGGATCTGGCGCTGCGCTTCGCCAAGCGCTTTGCCGAAATCGACGATCGTCTGGCGGTGGAACTGCGCTATCCGGCCGTGGGAGACGATGCCGGCGTCACGCCCGGTGTCGGCCGCGATCCGCGCCCCGATGATCCGGTCGATTTCGCCCTGGTCCATGCCATCGCCCGCCAGGAGAGCGAATTCAATCCCGAAGCCGTCAGCCCGGCTGGCGCAATCGGGCTGATGCAGCTGATGCCAGGGACCGCCCGCACCACCGCCGGCAAGATTGCGGTGGCCTATCAGCCCGAGCGACTGACCGACCCGCTCTACAACATGACCCTGGGCCGCGCCTATCTGGGGCAGATGATCGATCGCTTCAACGGCAATCTGGTACTGGCGGTTGCGGCCTATAACGCCGGCCCCGCCAAGGTCGACGAGTGGATCGCCCGCTTCGGCGACCCGCGCGATCCCTCCATCGACGTCATCGACTGGATCGAGAAGATTTCGTATGGCGAGACTCGCAACTATGTGCAGCGGGTGATGGAAGCGCTCACGGTCTATCGCCACCGCCTGGGGCGGCCGGATCCGGGCCTCGTGCCGACGCTGGCTCTCGGCACGGCCGCCGGCACCTTCGATGCCGCTATGCTCGATCGCAGCCGCCTGCGGGAGTGACGGGCGGACCAGACTTCGCCTATCCGGCATATTGACGGCCGGGTTCCGGAACGCCAGATCCCTGGCACGTCATTTGTTGGAGGGGTAAGAGACGGCATGTCCACCATGGCTGAACCGCTGACAGGCATCCGCGCCTGTCTGTTCGACGTCTACGGAACGCTGTTCGACGTCCATGCCCCGGTCAGCTCGCGGCTGATCCGCGTCGGGGATCCGGCAGTGGAGCGGGCGCTCAGCGATACCTGGCGTCGCAAGCAGCTGGAATACACCTGGCTGCGCACGGTGATGGGAGAGCATGTCGATTTCTGGACCATCACCGGCCAGGCGCTGGACTATGCGATGGCCTCGGTCGGGCTGAATGACAAGGTCCTGCGCGCGAAGCTGATGGAAGCCTATCTGGCCCTGCCGCCCTTCCCCGACACCCGTCCGGTGATCGAGGCGCTTTCGGCCGCCGGCATGCCGCTCGGCATCCTGTCCAACGGCACACCGGTGATGCTGTCGGCGGTGCTGGCCACCGCCGGCCTTACCGGCCATTTCTCTCAGGTGCTGTCGGTGGAAAGCGTCGGCGCCTTCAAGCCGGCGCGAGAGGTCTATGCCCTCGGCCCCGAGGCGCTGGGCATGGCGCCCCACGAGATCGCCTTCGTCTCTAGCAATGGCTGGGACATCGCCGGTGCCGCCCATTTCGGCTACAGCGCCGTCTGGATCAACCGCGGCGACCTGCCGGCCGATGGCCTGCCGGGCGCGCCCAAGGCGGTGCTGGGCGGCCTGTCGCAGCTGCCGGCACTGCTTGGCAGGGCCTGAAGGCCCACATCACATATATCCATGCACGACGAAAACGCCGGCAGGGGCCTCCCCTGCCGGCGTTTTCGCGTCTGTGCCGGGGTGCCGCGGCACCCCGGTGGCCCTGCACGGATCAGATACCGTCCACGGGTCAGATATAGTAGGCCTGGATCGGCGGGAAGCCGTTGAAGCCCGTCGTGGCATAGGTGGTCGTATAGGCGCCGCAGGACAGGAAGGTGATCTTGTCACCCACCTGCAGGGCGTGCGGCAGCTCGTAGCCCGCCTTCTCGTACAGCACGTCGACGCTGTCGCAGGTGGGGCCCGCCAGGATCACCCGGCCGGTCTCGCTGCCGTCGCGTTCGGTCCGCAGGCGGTACTTGATCGCCTCGTCCATGGTCTCAGCCAGACCATTGAACTTGCCGACATCCAGATAGACCCAGCGCACCGGGTCGTCGAAGCTCTTTTCGGCGATCAGGATCACCTCTGCTTCCAGCACGCCGGCGTCACCGACCAGGCCGCGGCCCGGCTCGATGATCATCTCGGGCAGCTGATTGCCGAAATGACGGGTCATCGCCTGCGAGATCGCCAGCGCATAGGCGGCCATCGGGGCCACCTCGTCCTGGTAGCGCGCCGGCAGGCCGCCGCCCAGGTTGACCATGCGCGCCGACACGCCCCGCTCCCCCAGGTCGCGGAAGATCGCCGCCGCCTGGCTGATGGCCCGATCCCACTGCTCCGGGTCGGTCTGCTGCGAGCCGACATGGAACGAGATGCCATAGGCATCCAGCCCCGCAGAAGCTGCGTCGGTCAGCAGCTCCAGCGCCATCTCGGGCGCGCAGCCGAACTTCTTCGACAGCGGCCAGTCGGCAGCCTGGCAATCGACCAGGATCCGGCAGAACACCTTCGACCCGGGGGCCGAGCGGGCGATCTTCTGCAGTTCACAGGCACTGTCGAAGGCGAACAGGCGCACACCAAGCTGATAGGCGCGGGCGATGTCCCGTTCCTTCTTGATCGTGTTCCCGAAGGAAATCCGATCCGGGCTCGCACCGGCGGCGAGCACCATCTCGATTTCCTGCAAGCTGGCGGTATCGAAGCACGAGCCGAGCTCGACCAGCATGGACAGGATTTCAGGAGCCGGGTTCGCCTTCACGGCGTAAAACACCCGCACGAGCGGCATCTGCTCGCTGATCTCCCGATACTTCTCGGCGATCACGTCGAGATCGACAACCACACAAGGATTGCTGTCGTATTCTCGTCGGCCGGCGAGAAAGCGCTCGATCTTCGGAGTCATCATTGGCTGATCCCCTACAAACCGGCGGCGGCCCGGCATGGACCGGGACGCTCAGGTTGTTCCCATTCCGCTGCCGTCGTCCCTGGTCACGTAGCGGACGGGCGCCATGTCGGCCCGTCATTTCGGGGGGGTACGTCGGTGGAGGCGGTTTATACGGGCAACCCACGGGCAGGAAAAGAGAAAAATGGGATTTTTCTGCAGAAAAATTCGGGACCTCGAATGACCCCTGAACGGCCGATTCAGGACCCCGCCCCCGCGTCCGATGCAAGCTACGGAAATGACCCCGACGCGCTATTTTGGCCCTCCAGGGGGCGCATGCGGAATTGAGCCTTCTCAGGGGAAAGCCCAAGGCCTCGCCAGCAGCCGCTCAGCGGCGCCCAGAAATATGACAGTCCCCGTGGCGGAAGCTCATGTTTTCGCGGCCGGACCGTCGTCGCGCAGAGGCACCAGCTCCTCCAGCCGTCCGCGATCAGGACCACAGGCCCGGCAATGACAGCGGGCGACGGGCCGGCGCGGCCGGCGGACGAAGGCGTGCTCCCGCCCGCAGGAGACGCAGCGCCAGATCACCCGCGCCTGGGCCGAGGCGGAAAGATAGTCGATCCGGTGCGTGGTGGCGGGCACCTCGCCGATCGCCAGCATCACCGCGCGCCAGCGGGCATCATGGCCACAGGACCGGCCATGCTCCAGATCGGCGATCAGATGGGCGCATTCGTGGAGAAAGGTCTGATCGCGGTCGGTCTCGTGCCCCGGCTTCAGCAGATCGGGGTGCAGCATGATCAGCCGCCGTCCGGGCCAGGCACTGCCGGCGCGGGTGCGCATCCGGCGGCCGATGGTGACCTCGGCCCCCAGGCACGCTGCAAGCCCCCGCACCGCCTTCCCGGCGCCGTTCAGCCGTCCCAGCAGCCGCCAGCGGGTGGCCAGCGCCGCAACCGTGCCCAGCGTCTTCAGCCGATGGTCCAGCGGGTGATTGGGCACCGGCCCCGTGACGGCGTCGACGGGATCGGCTGCGGGCAGGGCGGGATCAAAAGGAAGCGACGTCATCCGGGCTCGACGAAGATTGCGGCCGGGTGCCAGACTGGGCCCGGCCGGGCCGCTTGGCAAGCCCCGGCGCATATATCCCGCCCTCGATGCCGTTGCCACGGAGCCGCCCTGCCCCATGCCCCGCCTTGCCGCCAATCTCGACTTCCTGTTCACCGATCGCCCGCTGGAGGCACGCTTCGATGCGGCTGCGGCCTGCGGCTTCCCGGGCATCGAAATGCTGTTTGCCGACCGCATGCCCGCCCCGGCACTCAGGGCCGCACTCGACGCCGCCGGGCTCGAGACGGCCCTGATCAACATCGCCGTCGACGACTGGGCGGCGGGTGGCCGCGGCTGTGCGGCCCTGCCCGGGCAGGAGGATCGCTTTCGTCGGGCGCTGATCGAAAGCGTGGAGCGTGCCGTTGCCGTGGGTGCCCGACGCCTGCATGTCCTGGCCGGCATCCCGGAAACCGGCACCGATCTCGCGTACGCGCGCGCGAGCTATATGCGCAACCTGCACGAGGCCGCCGAGACCGCAGCCGCAGCCGGTATCGTCGCCACGATCGAGGCGATCAATCCGCGCGACATGCCCGGCTATTTTCTGGCCGACCCGGACGAGGCGGCCGCCATCGTGCGCGAGATCGACCATCCGGCGCTGAAGGTCCAGTTCGACCTCTATCACACCCAGATCACCCGCGGTGACCTGACCCGGCGCCTGGACGCCCAGCTGCCGCTGATCGGCCATGTCCAGATCGCGGGCGTGCCCGACCGCGCAGAGCCCGATCAGGGAGAGATCGCCCCGGCACATCTGCTCGACCGGCTCGACACACTCGGCTATGACGGATGGGTGGGGCTTGAATACCGGCCCCGCGGCCGGACGGAGGACGGCCTGGGCTGGGCCGCCCCCTGGGGTATCCGCTCTCCCGCCGACTGATCTCCGCCGATCGACGCCCCCTCAGAATGCGAAACGGCGCCAGGCCGTCGCCCTTGGGAGACGCCAGACCAGATGAGTGACATCTTCGACGACACCGCCCCGCCGCGTGTCACCTATTCCAACACCGGCACCGACTTCAGCCCGGTGCACGACCGGCTGGACCAGCTTTTCCCGGCCCTGGAGGCCGGCCTGGGCCGTGAAACCGTCTTTCCTCTGGTCGAGGGATATCCGGTCACCGGGACCGTCACGACCACCATCCGCAGCCCGATCGACCGCGACATGACCCTGGCCGAGGTGGTGGAGGCGAATGCTGTAACGGTTGCACGCGCAGTCGCCGTTGCCCGGGCAGCACAGCCGGCCTGGGCCGCCCTGCCCTGGCCGGAGCGTGCCGCAATCATCCGGCGGGCCGGCGACATTCTGGCCGAGATGAAATGGCGGATGGGCCCGCTGCTGGTTCTGGAGGTCGGCAAATCGCGACTGGAGGCGATGGGCGAGGCCGAGGAAGCGGCCGACCTTGCCCGCTATTACGCCGCCGAGATGGAGCGGAACCTCGGCTACGAGCGCCTGCTGCCCCGTGCAAAACCCGAGGAAAGCTGCAGCTCTCTGCTGCGCCCCTATGGCGTCTTCGGCGTGATCGCGCCGTTCAACTTCCCGGTGGCGCTCTCGGTCAACATGATCTCGGCCGCCCTGGTTGCCGGCAACGCGGTGGTCTACAAGCCCGGCCAGATCAATGCCCTGACCGGCGCCCTGCTGGTACAGGCCTTCCTGAAGGCCGGGGTGCCGGCGGACGTGCTCGCCTTCCTGCCCGGCGGTGCCGCAACCGGCGAAGCGCTGGTCGCCGACACGGGACTTGATGGCATCGCCTTCACCGGCAGCCATGCCGTCGGCATGGAGATCCATCGCCGCTTCGCCGCCGGACGGTTCGCCCGGCCGGTGATCGTGGAGATGGGCGGCAAGAATCCGGCCTATGTGACCGCGACGGCCGATCTCGACCGGGCGGCAGAAGGTGTTGCCCGATCGGGCTTCGGCCTTCAGGGTCAGAAATGCTCGGCACTGTCCAAGGTCTATGTCGCGGCCGCGATCTATGACGACTTCCTGGACCGGCTGACCGCCCGCACCGCAATGCTGACCCTCGGCGATCCACGCCGTCGCGAGGTGTTCATGGGGCCGGTGATCGACGACCGGGCCGCTGCCCGTCAGGCTGCTGCAGTCGACGAGGCCCGGCGCGACGGCCGGGTGATCATGGGGGGCGAGCGCCTCGGCGGCGGGATCTACGATCGGGGTTGCTATCTGGCGCCGGTGATCGTCGACCGCCTCGGCGCCGACCATCGCCTGAACAGAGACGAGCTGTTTCTGCCTTTCGTCTCCGTACAGCCCTTCGACGACCTGGCTGCCGCAATCGCCGACGGCAACCGCGTCGCCTATGGCCTCACCGCCGGCTGCTATGCAGGACGGCAGGCGGAGATCGACCTCTTCCTCGACCAGGCAGAGGCAGGCGCGCTTTATGTCAACCGGGCAAGCGGCGCCACCACCGGTGCCTGGCCCGGGCACCAGCCCTTCTGCGGCTGGAAAGGCTCCGGAGGCGCCGGCGGCAAGGGCGGCCTCGGTCCCTGGTATCTGCCCCAGTTCATGCGTGAGCAGAGCCGGACGGTGATGCTGCGCTGACGCCATGAACGAAGACGGCCCCGCAGTCGCCTGCGGGGCCGTCTTCATCTCGTGCCCGGCCGGAACCGGATCCGTGAAGGATCAGCTCTGCGCCTGGGGGAGCCGCGAGGAATGGTGCGACACGATACGCCAGCCATCCACGGTCTTGCGGTAGATCAGGGTGTAGCGCGCGGGTTCCGTCACCTGCTTGCCGCCCTGGGTATAGGTGAAGGTGTAAAAGCCGGTGGCGGTGCCGATATCGGGGCCGAGCACGGTAATCCAGCCGTCGCCGAAGGTCACCTTCAAGTCAGGGCGGTGCGAAACCAGCGCGCCGTAATAGCGCACGATACCGCCATTGTTGAACATCACCTGGCTCTGATCGTCGCTCATCATGATGGCATCGGGGCCATACATGTTGGTGACCACGACGCCCTGCTGGCCGCTGTTCAGCGACCAGGCCCAGCTGGCCAGGGCCGCGTCGATCTCGGACTTCACCTTGTTCGGATCATAGGCCGCAGCGCCCGCAACCACGGACGGCGACACCGCAGCCACCACCGTGCTGCCGGCCGGCGGGGTCGGCTTGGCGGTCGGGCGCGGTTCGGGGGCGAGGGCCGCGGTCTGGACGGGCTTGGCCTTCGCGGCGGCCGCCTGAGCGGCAGGTGCGAGCGGAAGGGCGGCACCCAGCGCGACGATCGTCACGGCGAACAGCCCGGCACGGATCGGGGACTTCACGGTCATCGAGGCGAACTCCGGCTTCACGAGCAGGTCGGAAACTTCACGAGCAGGTCGAAACGCGGGCACCGCCCGCCGCATCAATCACTGCCGCAGCATCGGTGCCAGCCCGGTCGACGGCATGTATCCGCCGCCGGTGTCGAGGGACACAATGGCACGGTCCGACCGCTTCGCCAAGCCCTGATTCACAGGGGGCGCCATGCCGGTCATCCCGGCCATACCCTTGATCTGCCATCGATATCGGCCCCTGTGTGACCCCAGGTCACACGCTGTCCGGACCCCCCTGCCCTACCGGACCTACCATGGGCGGAGGCCGGCATCCGCCGGGCTCAGCGGCACTCCCCGATATACTGCAGCAGCCATTCCCGGCCCTGGGATGCCGGTGCATTGCCGATCACCCGTTCCTCGCGCTTCACGATGCGATAACCGTTCGGGCACAGGCGCTTACGGTCGAGTTCTCCGATCAGGAGTCCGGTTCGTGTCGCCTCCCCCTGGTCGCTGTCCTTGGCATAGCGCCCGCGATCGAAGGCCGTCGCTTCGAACACGAAGTGCCGGTCATCCTTGACGATGATGTCCGACCGCATGTCGCGCTCGGCCGGAAACTGCAGGCAGCCGGTCAACAGCACGGCGCCCAGAAGCCCGGCGGTCACAGCCGGACGGAGCGGAAACGGCAAGCCCATGACGTCCGCACACCCCCTTCATTGACAGGAGACGGGTTACAGCAACACGAAAACAGGGCGCCGCCTGATCCGCGACGCCCTGCTCATCTCATAGCACAGATATATCAGAGAGCTGTGGTGATATCCTCATGTCATGCCGCAGACAGGCTCTGATTGCGCATATCGGTGAGGAAGGCATCGATGTCGTGCCGCAGCCGCCCCGCCTGCGCCGACAGCAGATCGGTCGCCTGGGCCAGGCTGCGGGCGGCAGAACCGGTATCGTCGGCCGCACGATTAACCTGAGAAACCGTGGTCGACACCTCCTGAGAGCCCACGGCCGCCTGCTGAACGTTCCGGGCGATCTCGCCGGTGGCGGCGGTCTGCTCTTCCACGGCACTGGCGATGGTAGTGGAGATTTCGTTGATGTTGTCGATCGTGCCACCGATCGCCCGGAAGGCCTCCACCGAGCGCTCGGTCGCTGCCTGAATGGCCGAGATCTGGGCGGCGATATCGGCCGTGGCCTTGCCGGTCTGGCCGGCCAGGCTCTTCACCTCGCCCGCAACCACGGCGAAGCCCTTGCCGGCATCGCCTGCGCGCGCGGCCTCGATGGTGGCATTCAGTGCCAGAAGATTGGTCTGGCCGGCGATATCCTCGATCAGCCGAACGATGTCGCCGATCCGTCCGGCAGCCTCGGCCAGGCTCTGGATGGTCTGATCGGCCCCTTCCGCCTGTGCGCTGGCTTTGGCCGCGACATCGGTCGAGCGCACCACCTGGTTGGAGATTTCCCGCAGCGTGCCGGCCATTTCTTCAGCGGCTGCCGCCACGGTCTGGACATTGGCCGAAGTCTCCTCGGCCGCCGCAGCAGAGGACCCGGCCCGGCCGCGCAGATCGTCGGCGAGCCCGGACATCGTGCCGGCGGTCTCCTGCAGGTGCCGGATCGCCTTGTCGACCTCGGACAGGATCGCCACGACCTCGCGGTCGAAGCCCTGGATGCGCCGCTCCAATGCCTCGGCGCGCTTCAGGCGCTCGACCTGGGCCCGTTCACGCTCTTCGCCAAGCCGCCGCGCCGTCGCCTGCGCGCCCCGCAGCACCTCGAGCGCCCGGGCCATCACGCCCACTTCGTCCCGGCGATCGGTGCCGGGGACCGTCACATCGTCGGTGCCGGCCGCAATGGTCTCCATGGCGCCGCTGATCCGCCCCAGCGGCCGGCCGATGCCCGCGATCGCGACCACACCAGCCGCGGCCAGGCCGAGCAGAATACCGGCCGCGGCAACGCCCAGCAGCAGCAGCACCCGGCCATCATGGAAATCGCGCATGGCGTCGACCCCGGCCTCGACGGCCGCCGCGTTCTGCACGGCCAGCTTTTCCAGCTGGTCGTTGAACGCCTTGCGGTTCGCACGGTTGGCCTCGTTGTCGCCATAGGCACGTGCCGCTGCAGGCCCTTCGGTCTGCCCCAGACGCACCAGTTCGCTGCGGAACGCGATGAATTCCTGCGCTTTGGCCATCACAGGCACAAAATCGGCGCGCTGTGCCTCGGGAACCGCACGCTCCCAGGCGGCCATGGTCTCGCCCAGCTTGTCGAGGGCGGCCATCAGCGTCACCGCAAACTTCTCTGCCTTCTGGGAATCGGCGGACATATAGATACCGCGGCTGTCGGACACGACCGACATCACCAGCCCGTTGGCGCGTTCGCCATAGGTGGCGCGCTCCGAGGCATTGCGCATCGTCTCGCCGTGGCGTTCGCTGACCATCAGCCCGTCATAGCTCAACACGGCGATGATCAGGGCCACCACCGCCATGATCACGATCAGCAGGGCTGATTTGATCGTGATGGTCATCCGTCCGAGAATTCGATCCATCGTCAACATCCACATCGCAATCGTGCGGCCGCGGCTGCAGCCCGCTGTCCCATACAGCTTAAAATGAATCTGGTAAATAAATCGAGAATGCCCGGTAAATGAACAGTAAACGACCATTCATCAAGAATGATCGATCCTGAACCAAAATTCAGTATTTCAATCAGGTTGAAGAAATATCCACCATCGGCGACAAGATGTTTCCGATAAAAGTGATCTCGCCAGTGTGCCGTAACGAAGAAAGCGGCACACTCCTGAGAGCATGCCGCTTTCCAAAGATGGTGAGCCCGCTGGGACTCGAACCCAGGACCCTCTGATTACTCCACCACCACGGCTTTCGCCGCCGCGACCGCAACCGGTGCGTTTGTGGCCCGGACCATCCCTTCACCCTGTCGGAACGCCCCCAGACGGGGCGCTTGAGTTAGGTGGGCGCCGTCTGGCCTCTACACCTTCCGATTCCTCGAACCGAGGGATCGGCTTGGCTCGGGATTGCCGTCGCCGCGACGCGGACGGGTTCCCCGACTTTGACGCCTGTTTCATACGGCCGTTTCCGGCCGGCGCTCCCAATCGAAAGTCAGATGCTCTACCGGCTGAGCTACGGGCTCGCAGGATCTGCGGTTCGCCGCCACCGACTGCCCGGGAGAAGACCGCCCCGGCTGCGAACGGGCGTAACCATAGGGGCGAGGCTGCGATCGGTCAAGCCGTGGAACGCCGCGAAACACACGCCGATGCGATCCGGTTCAAACGTCGTGCGACATCGCACCTCGGGCGCGTGCAGCGACGGGTCTGGTCACGCGGGGCGTGCTGTGTCAATGATCGATGGACGAGAACGGCCGGCGCACCGCACCTGCGACCGGTCGCGGCCGGAGGTACGACCTGAGAGGACTCTGTCGTCATGACCATGAACTATGCCGAGGCCCGCGCCTTTCTGCTGGCCCATCGCGAGGATTACGACCGCGCCTGTGCCGGATTTTCCTGGCCACGACCCGAGCGGTTCAACTGGGCGCTTGACTGGTTCGATGCCGTGCTCGCGACCGAGGCCGAAAGCCGCAACCGTCCGGCGCTTCGGATCGTCGACGTGCCGACCGGCGCCGAGACCTCGCTGAGTTTTGCCGAGCTGCGCGATCGTTCGGATCGGGTCGCCAATCATCTCCGCTATCTGGGCGTCGCGCGCGGCGACCGGATTCTGCTGATGCTGGGCAACACGGTCCCGCTTTGGGAGACGATGCTGGCGGCCATGAAACTGGGTGCCGTGGTCATCCCGGCCACCACCCTGCTTTCCACCGAGGATCTTGACGACCGGCTGGAGCGTGGTCGCGTGCGCCACATCATTGCCGGCGCTGAGCATGCTTCGAAGTTCGAGGCGCTGGAACGGGCCCGCGGCCTGACCCGCATCGCCGCCGATGGCAGCGCGCCGGGCTGGACCGACTTCGCGGATGCGCATGAAGATCCCCGCTTCGCCCACGGCTTCACCCCGGATGGCGAGACCCGGGCCGAGGATGAACTGCTGCTCTATTTCACCTCGGGCACCACGGCCAAGCCCAAGCTGGTGATCCACACCCATGCCAGCTATCCGATCGGCCATCTTTCGACGATGTACTGGCTGGGGTTGCAGCCCGGCGATGTGCATCTGAACATCTCGTCGCCCGGCTGGGCGAAGCATGCCTGGAGCTGCTTCTTCGCCCCCTGGATCGCCGGCGCGACCATCTTCATCGCCAATCAACCGCGCTTCGAGGCTGCCAGCCTGCTCGACGCCATTGCACGGGGGGGCGTGACCACCCTCTGCGCCCCGCCGACCGTCTGGCGGATGTTCATCCAGCAGGATCTGAAGTCGATCCGCACCAGCCTGCGCGAGGTCTGTGGCGCGGGTGAGCCGCTGAACCCCGAGATCATCGAGCAGGTTCAGGAGGCCTGGGGCCTGACCATCCGCGACGGCTATGGCCAGACCGAAACCAGCGCCCAGTTCGGCAACCCGCCAGGCCAGCCGATCAAAACCGGCTCCATGGGGCGGCCGCTGCCGGGTTATGTCGCAACCCTGCTCGATGCCGACGGCAACCAGGTCGAGGAGGGCGAGATCGCACTCGCCTTGGGCGATCGCCGTCCGGCAAGCCTGATGCGCGGCTACGAAGCCGCCGAGGGCAAGGCCCTGCTCGCCACCTCGGGCGAATTCTACCGCACCGGAGACGTCGCCATCCGTGATGATGACGGCTATTTCACCTTCGTCGGGCGCGCCGACGACGTCTTCAAGGCGTCGGACTACCGGATCAGCCCCTTCGAGCTTGAGAGCGTGCTGATCGAACACGACGCCGTCGCCGAGGCGGCCGTGGTTCCCGCACCAGACCCCGTCCGTCTGGCCGTGCCGAAGGCCTATATCTCCCTGATCAAGGGCTTCGAGCCCGATGCTGAGACGGCACGGGACATTCTGGCCTATGTCCGCAGCCGGGTGGCACCCTTCAAGCGCATCCGCCGCATCGAGTTCACCGAGGACCTGCCCAAGACGATTTCGGGCAAGATCCGCCGGGTCGAACTCCGCCGCGGTGAGAATGCGGGCGAGGCGCCCGAAAGCCGCGGCGGCGTCGAGTTCCGCGAAGAAGACTTCCCCGACCTCAAGGGCTGACCCGAGGGGCCGGCCACCTTCGCCCGGGGGGACATCAGAGCGGCGGAATGTCCCCCGCGGCGAGGCCGGCCTCGAATTCCGCCGCAAAGACCTCCATCCGACCTTCGGGGATGGCGGCGCGCATCTCGCGCATAAGATCCTGATAATACCAAAGATTGTGCTGGGTCAGCAACACCGCCCCCAGAATCTCGCTCGCCTTGTGCAGATGGTGCAGATAGGCGCGGGAATACTGCGTGCAGGCCGGGCAGCCACAGCGGTCGTCCAGCGGCCGCGGGTCGTCGGCATGGCGGGCATTGCGGATATTGACCGGGCCGCGGCGGGTGAAAGCCTGGCCGGTCCGGCCGGAGCGGGTCGGCATCACGCAGTCGAACATGTCGATGCCGCGCCGGACCGCAGCCACCAGATCCTGCGGACGGCCCACGCCCATCAGATAGCGCGGCTTGTCCCGGGGCATCAGCGGCGTGGTGACGTCGAGGGTGGAGCACATCAGCTCGAACCCCTCGCCCACCGCAAGCCCGCCCACGGCATAGCCCTCGAAGCCGATCTCCGTCAGCCGTTCCACGCTTTCGGCGCGCAGATCGCCATGAACCCCGCCCTGGACGATGCCGAACAGCGCGTAGCCGGGCCGGTCGGTAAAAGCGGTGCGGCAGCGTTCCGCCCAACGCATCGACAGCCGCATCGAGCTTGCGGCCTGATCATAGGTCGCAGGATAAGGCGTGCATTCGTCGAAGCACATGGTGACCGTGGCATCCAGCAGGCGCTGGATCTCGATCGACCGCTCCGGCGTCAGCCGGATCTTGCTGCCGTCCAGATGCGAGCGGAAGGTGACGCCGTCATCATCCAGCTTGCGCAGCGCCGCCAGCGACATGACCTGAAACCCGCCGCTGTCGGTCAGAATCGGCGCCGGCCAGTTCATGAAGCGGTGCAACCCGCCCAGGCGGTCGACCCGCTCGGCCCCCGGGCGCAGCATCAGGTGATAGGTGTTGCCCAGCAGGATCTGTGCCCCGGTCGCCGCCACCTGTTCGGGCGTCAGGCCCTTCACGGTCCCGGCCGTGCCCACCGGCATGAAGGCCGGCGTGTCGATGGCGCCGTGGGCCGTGACGATCCGGCCGCGCCGGGCCATGCCGTCCTCGGCCATCAGCGTGTAACCGAAGCGGGGTTCGGCCCCCTCGCCCGCGATGGCGCGGGTCGGGTTCTGGTCGTGCGGGGTCGTGGTCATGATGCGACGTCGTCCGGACAATGGTCGATCAGGCAGGCGTCACCATAGGAAAAGAAGCGATAGCCGCCTGCGATGGCATGGGCATAGGCCGCGTGCATCCGGTTCAGCCCGGCAAAGGCCGAGACGAGCATGAACAGGGTGGAGCGCGGCAGGTGGAAATTGGTCATCAGCACGTCGGTGCCGCGGATCGGCCGCCCGCCGGGGGTGATGAAGATCCGGGTCTCGCCCTCGAACGGCCGGAACCTGCGATCCTCGCCGGCCGCCGTCTCCAGCAGACGCATGGCTGTGGTGCCGACGGCGATGATGCGCCGGCCGGCGGCACGTGCCGCATTCAGCCGGTCGGCCGTCTCTGCCGTCAGCCGGCCCCATTCGGCATGCATATGGTGGTCGACCGTATCCTCGGCCTTCACCGGCAGGAAGGTGCCGGCACCGACATGCAGCGTCAACGCCAGTCGCTCGATGCCCCGGGCATCAAGCGCTGCAAGCAGTCGGTCGGTGAAATGCAGCCCCGCGGTGGGTGCGGCAACCGCTCCCTTATCACGGGCGAATATCGTCTGATAGTCGTCGGTGTCGCGGGCATCGGCGCCTTCCGGCCGTTCGATATAGGGGGGCAGCGGCAGGCGGCCGACCTCTTCCAGCGCCTGGATCAGCTCGCCACCGGCCAGATCAAAGCGCAGCACCACCTCGCCCGCATCGCGCCGTTCGATGACCTCGGCTCCCAGCACCCGCCCGCCGGCCTCCGCCTCGAAACGGTCGCCCAGGCGAAGCTTACGGGCCGGGCGTGCAAAGGCCGCCCAGACATCCAGCCCTTCGGCCTTGTGCAAGGTCACCTCGACCTTTGCGTCGCCCCGCCGGCCGAACAGGCGCGACGGGATCACCCGCGTGTCGTTGACCACCAGCAGGTCGTCGGGGCGGAGAAGATCCGGCAGATCGGCGACGCGATGATCCGAAAGCCCATCCGCCTTGATCCGAAGCAGACGGGCGCTTTCGCGGGGCTCGGCCGGGCGCTGGGCGATCAGCTCGCGCGGCAGATCGAAATCGAACAGGTCGACTTTCATCGAAACTGAAGTAACCGATGCAAAGGGTTGATATAGCTTAGAACGGCGCGGGACGGTGACCGCCCTGGCGGACACCGTCCCGCGATATTCATCGGATCTGGCGGCAACTCAGTCCAGCGGACGAAGGCCGTTTCGTTCTTCCTCGAACCGGACATCGAGGATCTTCTTCACCTGCGGGCTGACAAACTGCGAGATGTCGCCACCCAGCCGGCCGATCTCTTTCACGAAGCGCGAGGAGATGAACTGCACCTTTTCGGACGCCATCAGGAAGACGGTTTCGACCTGGGTGTTCAGCCGGGCATTCATGCCCGCCATCTGGAATTCGTACTCGAAGTCCGAAACGGCGCGCAGGCCACGCATGATCACGCCGGCCCCCTGCTCCACCGCAAAATGCATCAGCAGGGTGTCGAAGGATTTCACCTCGACCCGGGCTGCCTGATCCGGCGGCAGGGTCTGGAGCTCGGCGAGCACAAGGCTCACCCGCTCTTCCAGCGAAAACATCGGTCCCTTGCCGGGGTTGGCCGCCACGGCCACCACGAGCTTGTCCACCACCCTCAGGCTGCGTCGGATGATGTCCATATGCCCGTTGGTCACCGGGTCGAACGTCCCCGGATAGATGCCCTTGCCGCTCAATGCCTGGTCCTCCACTGGGTCTCCACCCGCGCCGGCTTACGCCTCGTCTTCGTCTCCGCGAAGATCGGTCGTCTCCGTCGCGTCCTGCTCCCCCTCGTCACCGGCCTCGCCATCACCATTGGCCTCGCCGGCGCCGTTCTGATCTTCTTCCGCGGTCTCGCTCAGCCGGGCGGCCGAGACGACCTTTTCGTCCTGGGCGGTCTTGAACACGATCACGCCCATGGTGTCGCGGCCGGCGATGCGGATATCCGCCACCGGCGTCCGGATCAGCTGGCCACCATCGGTCACCAGCATGATCTGCTCGCCCTGCGCCACCGGGAAACAGGCCACGATGTGGCCGTTACGCGCTCCGGTGGTCATGTTGACGATGCCCGACCCGCCGCGATTGGTGGTGCGGTATTCATAGGCCGAGGTGCGCTTGCCATAGCCGCGGGTGGTGACGGCCAGCAGGAACTCCTCCTCGGCCTCCAGCCGCTGGGCGGTCTCGAGGTCGAGCCCGTAGCGGGCCGCGAGTTCGGCCTCGTCCCCGGGCAGGTCACCGGTCTCGACCGGTGCCGCCTCTTCGCCGTCCACCACTGCCGAAGTACCGGTCTCCAGCGCCTTCAACTGCGCCAGCCAGCGGCGCTTGGCATTGGCGAAGCGCAGGTAATTGTCGCGGGTATCGACGTCCACCTCGCGGTGGCGGATGATCGACATCGACACGACCTCGTCGCTGCCGGCCAGAGAGATGCCGCGCACGCCATCGGAGGTGCGGCTCTTGAACAGCCGCACGGCCCCCACAGGGAAGCGGATCGCCTTGCCGGCCCGGCTGGCGAGCACCACGTCGTCACCGCCATTGCACGGCAGCACGCCGACCAGACGGTCGCCCTCGCCCAGACGGATGGCGATCTTGCCATTGCTCATCACATTGACGAAATCGGCCAGGCGGTTGCGGCGGACATTGCCCTTCGCGGTTGCGAACATCACATAGGCGTCGCCGTCGGCGATGGCATCCAGCGCCTCGGCCGCCTCTTCCGCCGCCTCGTCGGCCGCGGCCTCGTCGACCTCGGCGATCTCGGGCATGTCCGGATCATCGGGCAGTGGCATCAGGGTGGCGATGACCTCGCCTTCCTTCAGCGGCAGCAGATTGACCATGGCCTTGCCGCGGCTCTGCGGCGTCCCGGCCGGCAGCTGCCAGACCTTCAGCTTGTAGACCTGGCCGGCGGTGGAGAAGAACAACACGGCCGCATGGCTGTTGAGCACGAAGATCTGCGAGACGAAATCCTCGTCACGCACCGCCATCGAAGACCGGCCCTTGCCGCCGCGGCGCTGGGCGCGATAGGTCGAGAGCGGCACGCGCTTGATATAGCCGCCATGGGTGACCGTGACGACCATCTCCTCGCGCTCGATCAGATCCTCGACATTGTAGTCGAACTCCGATTCCTCGATCACGGTGCGCCGCGGCGTCGCGAACTCGTCGCGGACCTCGATCAGCTCCTCGCGCAGCACCTCGAGCATGCGAGCGCGATCATTCAGGATGCGGAGATATTCCAGGATCTTGTCGCAGATCTCGCGCAGCTCGGCACCGATGCGCTCGCGCTCCAGCCCGGTCAGGCGATGCAGGCGCAGATCCAGAATGGCGCGGGCCTGGGCTTCCGACAGGCTGTACATGCCGTCGACCACGCTGCGGTCGGGCTCGCCCACCAGCGCGATATAGGGCGCGATGTCGCCGGCCGGCCAGGGCCGGTCCATCAGAGCGTCGCGGGCCGAGGCGCTGTCGGGGGAGGCCTTGATCAGCTCGACCACCGGGTCGAGGTTGACGACCGCCACGCCCAGGCCCATCAACACATGGGCCCGCTCGCGCGCCTTGCGCAGTTCATAGATCGTCCGGCGGGTAATGACCTCTTCGCGGAACTCCAGGAAGGCCTGGAGCATGTCGCGGAGCGTCATCATTTCGGGCTTGCCGGCATTCAGCGCCAGCATGTTCACGCCGAACGAGGTCTGCAGCGGGGTGAAGCGATAGAGCTGGTTGACGACCACCTCGGGCGTCGCATCGCGCTTCAGTTCCACCACCACGCGGACGCCGTCGCGGTCACTTTCGTCGCGCAGATCCGCCACGCCCTCGATCTTACGCTCCCGCACCGCTTCGGCGATGCGCTCGATCATCCGGGCCTTGTTGACCTGGTAGGGGATCTCGCGAACGATGATCGCCATGCGATCCTTGCGGATCTCCTCCACCTCGACCTTGCCGCGCAGCAGCACCGACCCGCGGCCGGTCAGCAGGGCCTCGCGGCTGCCGCCGCGGCCGACGATGATGCCGCCGGTCGGGAAGTCCGGGCCGGGCACGATCCGCAGCAGCTCCAGATCGGTGATCTCGGGCCGGTTGACCATCGCGATGGCGGCGTCGATCACCTCGCCCAGATTATGGGTCGGGATGTTCGTCGCCATGCCGACGGCGATGCCGCCCGCACCGTTGACGAGCAGGTTCGGGAACCGGGCGGGCAGAACTGTCGGTTCGCGGGTCGTGTCGTCGTAATTGTTCTGGAAGTCCACCGTCTCCTTGTCGAGATCCGACAGGAGGGTGCTGGCGGCCTTGGTCAGGCGGGCCTCGGTATAACGCATGGCCGCCGGGGGATCGCCGTCCATGGAGCCGAAATTGCCCTGGCCGTCGATCAGCGTCAGGCGCATCGAAAAATCCTGCGCCATGCGGACCATGGTGTCGTAGATCGCGCTGTCGCCATGGGGGTGATACTTACCCATGACGTCGCCGACCACGCGTGCCGATTTGCGGAACGGCTTGTTCCACTCGTAGCCGCTCTCGTGCATCGAGAACAGGATCCGCCGGTGCACGGGCTTCAGGCCGTCGCGGACGTCGGGGAGCGCACGCGCCACGATCACGCTCATCGCGTAATCGAGGTACGAGCGCCGCATCTCGTCTTCGATCGTGACCGGAGCGATGTCGGAAGCGATGGGCGGAACGGGCGTGTCGGACAAGGTACGATCCCGGAACTTGAACCGGTGCCGCCGTCGATGGACGGCGCCGGAAAAGGGGGCGACGCCTGCCGTCGAAACGCGGGGGCGCGGCGTCGGCGGGCGATCAGTCGAAGGCTTACACGCATCGGCCGGGCCGCTCGGAGATCCGCGCGTCACCGGCCGGTCGTGAAATCGTCCCCGAAGCTACCCAATTTTGCGCCGCCGAACAACCACGCCGGCCGGCCCCTGCATTCCGGGCGGATGCAGGGGCCCCGGAAGCCTCAGGCGACCTTCAGATCAACCTCGACATTGCCGCGGGTTGCCTTGGAATAGGGGCACACCTGATGTGCGGCTTCGACCAGCGCGTGCGCCGCAGCGGCATCGATGCCGGGCAGGCTGGCGGTCAGCATCACGGCCAGGCCGAAGCTGGTCTCGTCCTTGCCGATCGACACTGCGGCCGCGACCTGGGCGTCGTTGCCCAGCTTCACGCCCTTCTGACCGGCGACGAGCTTCAGCGCCGACAGGAAGCAGGCGGCATAGCCGGCGGCGAACAGCTGTTCCGGGTTGGTGCCCTTGCCGTTACCGCCAAGGGCGGCGGGCATGGCGAGCGGCAGGTCGATATGACCGTCGTCGCTGGCGGCGCGGCCGTCACGGCCGCCGGTGGCGGTGGCATTGGCGGTGTAGAGGATCTGCATGGCCTGTCTCCTTGGCTCGGCCGGCCCTCTCCGGTGCCGGTCATGTCGTCGTTTCGTATTTCATATTGGCATCAATTTAATTGTACGCAATATAAAAGAGTATGACACATCACCCATGCCCGACCTTCAGCTGCCGCTGTCGGGCTCGGCGGCGGCATCGCTCAGCCGCGCCTGAAGGGCGTGCAGGCGCCGGCGGAGATCGCCCAGCTCGTCGAGTTCCAGCCCCATGGCGCAGAACATCCGCTCCGGCACATGGCGCGCCCGCGCCTTCAGCGCCCTGCCCGCCTCGGTCAGGGCGACCCGCACCTGGCGCTCGTCGCGCGGGTCGCGACGCCGTGTCACCAGTCCTGCGGCTTCCAGCCGTTTCAACAGCGGGGTGAGCGTGCCGGAATCGAGCCCCAGCCTGCGCCCCAGATCACCGACCGTGACATCGTCGCTCTCCCACAGCACCAGCATCGCCAGATATTGCGGATAGGTCAGCCCCAGCCCTTCAAGCACCGGACGATAGAGTTTGGTCATGGCCAGCGAGGCGCCATAGAGCGCAAAGCAGAGCTGCGCGTCGAGGCGCAGCGGATCATTGATGTCGTCGGCCATGAGCGGCCCTCCGGTGGCGGCTGGTCCTGGGCGGAATATGGTCGCGCGTCCGGTTTTGCACAACGCCGCAGGCTGGCCAAGCCCCGGCCCGAGGCGCATGCTGTTGCCCCTGAACGCCGCCGCGGGGAACCGATCTCCCCGCCAAACAAGATGCAGGACGTCCGGAAATGATCCAGACAAGACGCCTCGGCAGCACTGGCCCAATGGTCTCCGCCCTCGGCCTCGGCTGCATGGGGATGAGCCAGTCCTATGGCGCCACCGATGACGCAGAATCGATCGCCACCATCCATCGCGCCATCGAGCTCGGCTGCAGTTTCCTCGACACAGCGGAAGTTTACGGACCGTTCCTCAACGAAAGCCTGATCGGCCGCGCCCTCGCCGGCAGCGACTCCACCGGTCCGCTGCGGGACAGGGTCGTCATCGCCACCAAATTCGGCTGGAAGATCGAGGGCGGCCGCAGCATCGGCGTCGACAGCCGGCCGGAGCGGATCGTCCAGGCGGTGGAAGGCTCGCTCTCGCGCCTCGGTACCGACCGCATCGACCTGCTTTATCAGCACCGCGTCGATCCGGTCGTGCCGATCGAGGAGGTGGCCGGCACCGTGGCCGATCTGGTAAAGGCCGGCAAGGTGCTGCATTTCGGCCTGTCGGAAGCCTCGGCCGCGACCATCACCCGGGCCCATTCGGTGCTGCCGGTTGCGGCCCTGCAGAGCGAATACTCGCTTTGGGAGCGTGACCTCGAAGCCGGGATCATCCCGACCCTGCGCCGGCTGGGCATCGCCCTGGTGCCCTTCGCGCCGCTCGGCCGCGGCTTCCTGACCGGTAGCGTCACCCGGGCCGAAGACTATCCCGAAGGCGATCGCCGTCGCACCGACCCGCGACTGATCGGCGCCAATTACGATGCCAACATGGCGGCCGCCGCCACGGTACGCGAGATCGCGACCGAACGCGGCGTCACCCCGGGCCGTGTCGCGCTCGCCTGGCTGCTCGGCCGGGGCGACGACGTGATCCCCATTCCCGGCACCCGCCGCCGCAGCCATCTGGAGGACAACTGGGCGGCCCTGGACCTGACGCTCACGGCAGAAGAGACCGCCCGCCTCGACGCAGCCCTGCCGCCGGGCATCACCGCCGGCCCGCGCTACGGTGAGCGCGAGATGGGATATGTCGACCGCTGATACCCGCACCTGAACGCAAAAAGCCCGGCTGATGTGTGTCGCATCAGCCGGGCTTTTCATGTCGGTCTGTCGATCTGGCGCAGCTCAGAACGGAATTTCGTCATCCAGATCGTTCGAGCTACCGCCACCACCGGCGCCACCACCGGCGCCGCCGCGGCCGCCACCGGACGAGCCGCCACCATAATCCGAGCCGTAATCGTCATAGCCACCGCCGAAGCCGCCGCCGCCCTGGCCACCGCCCATGCCTCCACCCTGGCCGCCGCGACCGCCGCCATAGCCGCCACCGCCAGCCCGGCGACCGCCGCCGCCCTGGCCGCCGCCGAAGCCGCCGCCCGACCCACCGCCGAAATCGTCGCCGCCGCCGAATTCAGCGCCACCGCCACCTTCGCCGCGGCCGTCGAGCATGGTCAGCTCGCCGCGGAACCGCTGCAGCACCACCTCGGTGGTGTACTTCTCCTGGCCCTGCTGATCGGTCCATTTGCGGGTCTGAAGCGCCCCTTCGACATAGACCTTCGAGCCCTTGCGCAGGAACTTTTCCGCCACTTCGGCCAGGCGTTCGTTGAAGATCACCACGCGGTGCCACTCGGTCCGCTCGCGGCGCTCACCGCTCTGACGGTCCCGCCAGTTTTCGCTGGTCGCGACCGCAAGGTTCACGATCTTCATGCCGTCCTGGGTGCTGCGCACCTCCGGGTCCCGGCCCAGATTGCCGATCAGGATCACCTTGTTGACGCTGCCAGCCATGGCTCTGTCTTCCCTCGACCTAACGGTTGGAGGCGCCGCACCGACAAGGGGCGCCCGCGAATTGGCCGCATCCTGCGACAGCCGGTTCCATCCTGCAATCGGCTATTCTGTGTCTGATGACTGGACCGCCCGCCACGCGCTAGGCTGAGCCTGCATCTCAACCGCCGGGGACCCTGCGCATGAGCGAACGCGGCACCACCATTGCGATCATCGGGGCCGGTTTCAGCGGGGCCCTGCTTGCCGTGCACCTGCTGGACCGCTGCCGGCGGACGGACAGGATCCTGCTGGTCGAGCGGAACAGCCAGTTCGGTCGCGGCGTCGCCTATGCCACCGGCAATCCGCACCACCTGCTCAACGTCCGGGCCGGCAATATGAGCGCCTTTCCCGACCAGCCGGGCCATTTCGTCCAGTGGCTGGAGGCGAACCGCAGCACCCTCACCGCCTTCCTGCCCGACGGCCCGGCCGGGCGCGACAGCTTCGTGCCGCGACGGATTTATGGCTCCTACATTCAGGATCTGATCGGCGACCGGATCTGGCGCCAGGGCAAGGCTATGAATCTGCAGCTGATCCATGATGCCGCCGTGCGGCTCGACGCCGTGGAGGGTGGCGGTTTCGCGATGCAGGTCGATGGCGGTCGCAGCTATCGGGTCGATGCTGCCGTGCTGGCGCTCGGCAACTTCCCGCCCGGCTGCGATATGCCGGCCGGCCCCGCCTATGCGCCGGATCCATGGGCGCCGAACGCCCTCGACGGGCTGGATCGCGAGGCCGACGTCATCCTGGTCGGCACTGGCCTGACTGCGGTCGACGTCGTGATCAGCCTGCTGGACCGCGGCCATCGCGGCACCATTCATGCCATCTCTCGCCGTGGGCTGCTGCCCCGTGCCCATGCCCCGGTGCCGGCCCCCATCCCCTCACTCACGCCGGAAACCGCGCCCGACCGGCTCAGCGCCCTGGTGAAGACCGTGCGTCAGGCCGTGCGGGCCGCAGAAACCGATCTGTCGACCCGCGGCCAAGGCGGCGGCTGGCGGGCGGTGATCGACGGGCTGCGGCCGGTGACACAGCCGCTCTGGCAGGGGCTGGCTCCCGAAGAGAAGCGCCGTTTCCTGCGCCATCTCCGCCCCTGGTGGGACAGTCATCGCCATCGCATGGCACCGGATGTCGCGGACCGCATCGCCGATGCGCGCGCCCGCGGCCAGCTGCTGATCCGGGCCATGCGCATCCGCGCCCGCCATGTGACGCCCGACCGGGTCGCCTTCGACCTGATCCCGCGGGGCGGCGGGGCGGTGGAACGCATCGTGGCCGCCCGCGCCATCGACTGCACGGGCCCCGGTTCCGACCTCGCCTGCACGCCCGAGCCCCTGCTGGCCGGCCTGTTCGCCCATGGCGCCATCCGGGCCGATGCGCTGGCGCTCGGCCTCGATGTCGATACGGATCTGCGGGTCATCTCGGCCGACGGCATGGCAAATCGCCAGCTTGCCGCCCTGGGGCCGCTCACCAAGGGCGTGTTCTGGGAAAGCACCGCCGTACCCGACATCCGCAACCAGGTCGCCGCCCTCGCCCGCAGCCTTGCGGGAGAGCTGATGGAATAAACTGAAACATACTGTGAAATAACTCATAAAACATCATGTCCGTGTTTAATTGTTGACATCCACGGCTACGGATGCACATTCTCGTCACACATCCCGGATGGGCTGCGGGCGCGAGGGAGAATATGTCCGAAGGCGACCGGCCTGAGGGCACGCCCCACGGCCTGCGCAGCACACCGGCCCGCGAGCTTCCCATCCCCGCCTTTCTGGAGCCTGCCAGATGAAGCGCCTCGCTTTTGCCGCCGCCCTCGCGCTCGGCCTCGCCGCCGGCGCGCCGGCGCGGGCCGCCGACGACACCCTCCTCAACGCGTCTTACGACATCGCCCGCGAGCTGTTCGCCGAGATCAACGAGAGCTTCGTGCCTGCCTGGAAGGCCGAAACCGGTCGCTCGATCGAGGTGAACCAGTCCCATGCCGGCACCTCGCGCCAGGCCCGTGCGATCCTCGAAGGGCTGAAGGCGGATGTCGTGACCTTCAATCAGGTCACCGACATCGACTTCCTGGTGAAGCATGGCGGCCTGATTCAGCCGGGCTGGCAGTCGGAACTGCCGAACAACGCCTCACCCTGGTATTCGATGCCGTCTTTCCTGGTGCGTAAGGGCAACCCCAAGAACATCAAGGACTGGTCTGATCTGGTCCGCGACGGGGTGGAGATCGTCTTCCCGAACCCCAAGACCTCAGGCAATGCGCGCTATACCTATCTGGCCGCCTATGCCTATGGTCTGGATGCCTTCAAGGGCGATGTTGCGAAGACCGATGAATTCGTGTCGCAGATCTTCGGCCATGTTGCGGTGTTCGACACCGGCGGACGCGGTGCCACCACCACCTTCGTCGAGCGCGGCATCGGCGATGTGTTGATCACCTTCGAGGCCGAGACCAACCTGATCCGCAAGGAATATGGCGAGGACGACTACGAGGTCGTGACGCCGTCGCAGAGCCTGGTGGCCGAATTCCCGGTCGCCGTTGTCGACAAGGTCGTCGACGAGCGGGGCAGCCGCAAGGCGGCCGAAGGCTATCTGAACTTCCTCTACGGCAAGCAGGTTCAGGAGATCGCGGCGAAGCGCTACAACCGCGTGGTCGACCCCGAGATCGCCGCGAAGTATGCTGGCCAGTTCCCCGAGCTGAAGCTGGTTCGCGTCGAAGACGTCTTCGGCGGCTGGGACAAGATCCAGGCCGAGCATTTCGCCGAGGGCGGCAAGCTCGACCAGCTCTTCGCGGCACAGAGCCGCTGATCCGGCCATGGCCACCGCTCTCTCGCGTTCCCGCGGCGTGCTGCCGGGCTTCGGCCTGACGCTCGGCATCACACTGTTCTACACCGCAATCATCATCGCGCTGCCGATCTTCGCCCTGGTGCTCAAATCCGCGAGCCTGGGACCGGCGGAGTTCTGGGCGATCGTGACCTCGCGGCGGGCGGTGGCCACCTATCAGGTGACGCTGGGCGCCGCCGCCGGCGCCACCGTCTTCAATGCCGTCTTCGGCCTGCTGCTCGCCTGGGTGCTGGTGCGCTACCGCTTCCCCGGCCGCCGGGTGCTCGACGCTCTGGTCGATTTGCCCTTCGCCCTGCCCACCGCCGTGGCCGGCATTGCGCTTGCCAATCTGCTCGCCCCCACCGGCTGGCTCGGCGCGCCGCTCAAGGATCTGGGCATCAAGGTCGCATACACCCCGCTCGGCATCGCCGTCGCCATGGCCTTCACCAGCATTCCCTTCGTGGTGCGCACGGTTCAGCCGGTTCTGGAGGACCTGTCGCGCGAAGCGGAAGAGGCCGCCCATTCGCTGGGCGCCCCCGATCGGGCGATTTTCCTGCGCGTGATCATGCCGGCGATCCTGCCCGCCTTCCTGGCAGGTGCCGCCCTGGCCTTCGCCCGCAGCCTGGGCGAGTTCGGCGGCGTGATCTTCATTGCCGGCAACCGCCCCTTCCAGACCGAGATCACCGCCCTGCTCACCTTCATCCGGCTGGAAGAGTTCGATTATCCGGCCGCCGCGGCGATCGCGACCATGATCCTGGTCTGCGCCTTCGTGATGCTGCTGCTGATCAACATCCTGCAATTCTGGGCGGCCCGCCATTCAGGCCGGGGATGACAAGGACAGGATGAGGACAGGACGATGACCGATATCCCCGCGACCGCAAACCGCCATCAGAGCAGCCGCACCCCCGAAGCCTGGAAGGGGGTGGCGGGCGAAGGCTGGCTGCGCATCCTGCTCATCACTCTTGCCCTCGGCATCTCCGCCCTGTTTCTGGTGGTGCCGCTGGCGGTGATCTTCGCCCAGGCCTTTGCCGCCGGCATCGAGGGCTGGGCCTCGAATGTCGTCGCCCCCGACACGCTGCATGCGATCGGGCTCACCATCCTGACCGCCATCGTGGTGGTGCCGATCAATATCGGCTTCGGACTCGCCGCCGCCTGGGCGATCGCCAAATTCACCTTCCCCGGACGCAAGCTGCTGATGACCGTGATCGAGCTTCCCTTCTCGATCTCGCCGATCGTCGCCGGCGTCGCCTATCTCTTCGTCTACGGCGCCCAGGGCCTGCTGGGGCCGACGCTCGACGCCGCCGGCATCCAGGTGATGTTCACCATCCCGGCCATCTTCCTGGTCAGCCTGTTCGTCACCAGCCCCTTCGTCGCCCGCGAACTGGTGCCGCTGATGCAGGCCCAGGGTACCGACGAGGAAGAGGCCGCCATCACCCTCGGCGCCTCGGGTCTCAAGACCTTCCTGCGCGTCACCCTGCCCAATGTGAAATGGGCACTGCTCTACGGCGCAATCCTGTGCAATGCGCGGGTGATGGGTGAATTCGGGGCGGTCTCGGTGGTCTCGGGCAATATCCGCGGCCAGACCAACACGCTGCCGCTCCAGGTCGAGCTGCTCTATAACGACTACAATGCCATTGGCGCCTTTGCGGCCGCCTCCACCCTCACCGTGCTCGCCCTGGTCACCATCCTTGCCAAGCTGATCGTCGAACGTCGGGCCGAAGGGGCCATTCGCCGCCGCGGCGGCGGTCATTGACAAGCGGCCACCAGCTCCATGAACCGTGCCGCCGGCGCCGTCATCGGTGCCGCGCGGTTACGCACGATCTCGATCGATGACCGATAGGCATAGCGTTCGGGCAGAATCGGCCGGATGCGCCCGGCATAGCCGGGCCGCCGGGTGAAGTGTGTCGGCAGGAAGGCCAGATAACGCCCTGACAGCACAAGGATCGCCAGGGCCTCGACGCTCTGTGCCTCGGCCGTAAACACAAAGCCGCGATGGGCATCCGGGGTCTGCTCGGTCGAGACATAGCCGCGATGGGCATGTTCGGCGGCCCGGACCATGTCAGGCGTCGGTTCCGCCACATCGAACAGCGGATGCCCCGCCCCGGCGCAGAGTTCCATCACCACCTCGCAGGCCGGGGCATAGGTGAACTGGGCAAGCCGGCGCGGGAAATAGCCGATCGCCAGATGCGCAGCCCCGCCCAGCACCATTTCCTCCAGCCGTGCCGGTGAGGCCGTGTCGATGCTGACCCGGACACCCGGCGCGCCGTCTCTGAAGCGCGCGATCAGCGCGCTCAGGCTGAAACTCGGGTGGGTGATCAGGTTCTCCATCACTGCGAGGTTCAGCCTGCCGGTCATGCCTCCGCCCAGACCGCCGATCCGGGCTTGAAAATCCTCGATCTGGGCAAACAGCGCCTGCGCCGCTTCGTGCACCCGCCGGCCATCTTCGGTCAGCGCGAAACCGCCGCGGCCGCGACGGCACAGCACCACCCCCAGCCGCTTCTCCAGCGTGCCGATCTGGATGCTGATCGTCGACGCGGCAACGTTGAGCGCGGCCTGGGCCGGCGCGAAGCCGCCCGCCTTCACCACCGCCAGGAAGACGCCCAGGAGCTTCAGATCCACCGTCGACAGGCTGGGCAGGGCCATGCTCCGCTTCCTTTGATATTTATCGAAACGAGATTTATCACATCGATATTTATCGAAGCAAACCGGCCTTCTACGCTCGACATCAGAGGCATAAGACCAAGGGAGGCCGGACCTCAGATGACCGATACCATCACACCCGCATCCGCCGCCCCCGCCGGGGCACATACCGAAGGCTCGCGGCTTGCTCCCGCTCTGGCCGAGGCGATCCTCGCCTCGGTGAAACAGGGCTTTGCAGAGCAGATCGCCTTCACCCAGGATCTGATCCGCCTGCCGTCACTGCGCGGCCGCGAGCACACCGCCCAGGACTTCATGGCGAAGACCCTGCGCGACCGCGGCTATGCCGTCGACCGCTGGGCGATCGATGTCGACGAGATTTGCCATCACCCGGGCTTTTCGCCGGTGAAGGTCGATTATCAGAACGCCCTCAACGTCGTCGGCACCCACCGGCCGCGCAACGAGACCGGGCGCTCGCTGATCCTGAACGGCCATATCGACGTCGTGCCCGAAGGGCCGCACGACATGTGGACCAACCCGCCCTACGAACCGGTGATCGAGGGCGACTGGCTCTATGGCCGCGGATCGGGCGACATGAAGGCGGGCATCGCCGCCAATGTCTTCGCCATGGATGCCCTCCGGCGTCTGGGCTATCAGCCGGCCGCCACCGTCCATGTCCAGTCGGTGACGGAAGAGGAATGCACCGGCAACGGCGCCCTCGCCTGCCTGGTCCGCGGCTATCGCGCTGATGCCGCGATCATCCCCGAACCCGAAGACGAGATGCTGGTTCGCGCCAATGTCGGCGTGATCTGGTTCAAGGTCACCGTGCGCGGCATTCCCGTCCATGTCCGCGAAGCGGGATCGGGCGCCAATGCCATCGAAGCCGCCTACCGGCTGATGCAGGCCCTGCGCCGGCTGGAAGCCGACTGGAACGCGCGCAAGGCCGCGCATCGCTATTTCGAAGAGCTGGATCACCCGATCAACCTCAATTTCGGCAAGATCGAAGGCGGCGACTGGGCATCCTCGGTGCCGGCCTGGTGCACCTTCGATTGCCGGATCTCGATTTATCCCGGCGTGGATCCCCGCGATGCCGCCGCAGAAATCGAGGCCTGCCTGTCGGAAGCCGCCAAGGGCGACGCCTTCCTGGCCAACAACCCGCCCGAGATCGACTACAACGGCTTCTTCGCCGAAGGCTATGTGCTGGAAGAAGGCAGTGATGCCGAGAAGACCCTGGGGCGCGCGCATGCCCGCGCCTTCGGCCGCGGGTTGGAGAGCTTCGTGACCCCCAGCTATCTGGACGGCCGGGTCTTCGTGCTCTACGGCGATTGTCCCTGCCTCGTCTACGGCCCCGTCACGGCGGGCATTCACGGTTTCGACGAGCGGGTCTCCATCGCCTCCATAGAGCGCGTCACCGGCGCCATCGCTCTTTTCATCGCCGAATGGTGCGGCCTGGAACCCATCGACCAGTGACCTGATATATGCAAGGCACCTGAACCGTTGCGCGAATCCTATACGGTTCAGGTCGCCGTTTTTCTCGAACATCGATCGATTTTCTGGCGCACTTAAAAGAATTGATAAGGTTTTCGGGGCAGGATGATCCTCACCTAAGCCGGTCGAAGAAGGGAGTGTCCCCATGCCCCGTACCGTCATCCCTCCCCGTTCCCATCGCCGCGTGCCGGCCTCCACCGCCGCGCGTACCCCTCTGCCGCTGATGATGAAGGCCGGTCTCGCCGCCGGCATCGCCCTCGCAGCACTCTGCCTTGCCCTGCCGGTGCGTGCCGAGGGGCCGCCGGCCGAACTGGAGGCGGGGCTTGCGAAGGTCGATGCCGGCCTGATGCACCAGCTCGCGACCGATCCCGGGATCATCGCCGCGATCCGGGCGCAGAACACGGCCAATGCCGGGCTGACCGAGGCCGATATCCTGGCGCAGGACAAGGCCTGGCGCGCAGAGGTCGGCACCGCCAGCACGCCCACCATCTCGGCCGTCGCGGCTAATCCGGCCTCCGCCATTCTCCACAAGGCCAAGGAAGGCTCGGAGGGTCTGATCACCGAGGCCTTCGTCATGGACAACCGGGGCCTGAATGTCGGTATGAGCGACACCACCTCGGACTATTGGCAGGGCGACGAGCCGAAATGGCAGGAGACCTTCCTCAAGGGGCCGGGCGCCCGCCATGTCTCTGACGTCGATTTCGACGACAGCAGCCAGACTTACATCATCCAGCTCAGCGAACCGGTGATCGACCCCGACAGCGGCAAGCCGATCGGTGCCCTCACCCTCGGCCTCGATGCCGAGGCACTCGGCAATCTCTGACGGCCGACGCCCCTCCGAAGCCCTGATCGTTCCAGCCCCTGTGCCTGCCGACGGCCGCGATCTCTCCCCGGATCGCGGCCGCCCGGATGCCCCTTGCCCAGACGCCCCTTGCCCAGGCGCACTTTGCCCAGACGGAGGCCCGAAACATGTCCTCAAAGCTCCGCCGCCGCCCGGTGAAACTGCATCTGCGCATCACGATCATGACCGTCATCATGGTCGGCATGGTTCTCACCGCCGTCGGCCTTCGTGAAGCCTTCAACCGGGCCGACGCGCTCTCCGATGCCTTCCGCCGATCCGACCGGACGCTCACCGACATGCTTGCGGGCCAGGTGTCGGGCGGCGTGCAATACGCCAAGGCGGCCGGCATCCAGGCGATCGTCGGCCCGCTGATGGAGCGCGACGGCAACCGCCTCGCCTCCTTCGCCGCCTTCTCGCTCGACGGCAGCCAGATCGTCGCCGTGGATGATCCGCGCCTGACGGCAGCCGATCTCGCCGCCCTTCACGGCCGCGCCGCCGCGACCCTTGATCGGGGCGAGGCCTATGACGAAGAGACATCGGCAGCCACGCTGCTGGTGCGCCCGGTCTTCGCCGGCAAGGATCAGAAACTGGTCGGTGCCGTTGCGGCCGCATGGTCGCTGGCGGAGGTCGAGGCCGCAACCGCGACCGCCCTGCGGCAGAGCGCCCTTCTGACCGCGGCGGCCATGCTGGCGCTCATGATCGCCCTGATCCTGGGCCTGCGCACCCTGCTTGCCCGCCCGCTCGCCCGTGCGATCGGCGCCATGCGCGAACTGGCCGACGGCCACACCACGGTCGATCTGGGCGGGCTCGAGCGGCGCGACGAATTGGGCGAGATGGCGCGCGCGCTGCTGGTCTTCCGCGACGGCATGGCCGAAACCGAGCGCCTGCGCGAGGTCAACGAGACCCAGCGCCTTCAGGCGGAGGCCGAGAAAGCCGCCGCAATGGACCGCCTCGCCGCCGATTTCGAGCGCTCTATCGGCGAAGTGGTCGCCGCCGTGCGCCAATCTTCGGAACAGATGCGCGAGACCGCGCGCGCCATGAGTGCCGGTGTCGATCAGGCCCGCGAGACCAGTTCCGGCGTCGCCGGCTCGGCCGGTGAAACCGCCCGCAGCGTCCAGACCGTGGCAGGGTCTACCGAACAGCTGAGCGCCGCGATCAGCGACATCCTCCGCCAGGTGGCGGAAGGTTCGACCATCACCACCGAGGCGGTGGGTGAAGCCCGCCGCTCGAACCACACCGTGACCGGGCTGGTGGAGGCCGCCAACCAGATCGGCGAAGTCGTCCGCCTGATCAGCGACATCGCGGAACAGACCAATCTTCTCGCCCTCAACGCGACGATCGAGGCTGCCCGTGCCGGCGAGGCCGGAAAAGGCTTCGCGGTCGTGGCCTCCGAAGTGAAGAGCCTCGCCACCCAGACCAGCCGCGCCACCGCCGATATCGATGCACGGATCGCCCAGATCCGCACGGTCGCAAGCGAAGCCGCCACCACGATCAGCACGGTCGGTGCGACCATCGATCGGATCAGCCAGGTGGTGGAGGGCATCTCGGGCGCGGTCGACCGCCAGCGCAGCGCCACCAGCGAGATCGCCGCCTCGATCGGCCAGGCGGCGGCCGGGGCGGACCGGGTCAGCACCGAGATCGGCCGTGTCTCGCGGAGCGCCGAGGATACTGGCGTCATGGCGCGGCGGGTGCTCGACACCTCGACGGCGCTCGTCGAGGAAGGCCAACAGCTGACCGCCCGCGTCGGCGCCTTCATCCGCCATATCCGCGAGGCCTGAGCCGCGGCCCTGATACGCCACATCCCGGCGCAGCCATGCCGTCAGCGCATGGCTGCCGCCATGGCCGCGGCGAATATACCGGGCCTCCTGACATGATTTGCCACGTGACGATCAGGCATCCGTGCACTATTTGTTCGTGTGCTGCCCTGCAGCGCGGGGCGCTGGAACGACATCCGGCCGGCGAGGCACATGGTGCGGGATCAGATGCGCGACACGACCAGACTGATCAGCGTCCGCGGGGCGCGAGAACATAATCTCAAGGACGTCGACGTCGATATTCCGCGCGACCGGCTGGTGGTGATCACCGGCCTCAGCGGCTCCGGCAAGTCGTCGCTGGCCTTCGACACCATCTATGCCGAAGGGCAGCGCCGCTATGTCGAAAGCCTGTCCGCCTATGCCCGTCAGTTCCTTGAGCTGATGCAGAAGCCGGACGTCGAGCGCATCGACGGCCTGTCACCCGCCATTTCGATCGAGCAGAAGACCACCTCGCGCAACCCGCGCTCGACGGTGGGCACGGTCACCGAAATCTACGACTATATGCGCCTGCTCTGGGCGCGGGTCGGCATTCCCTATTCTCCCGCCACCGGCCTGCCGATCGAAAGTCAGACGGTCAGCCAGATGGTCGACCGGATGATGGAGATGGGCGACGGCACCCGCCTGCTGCTGCTCGCCCCCGTGGTGCGCGGCCGCAAGGGCGAGTACCGCAAGGAACTGGCAGAGCTGATGAAGCGCGGCTTCACCCGGGTGAAGATCGACGGCGAGATCCACGAGATCGAAGACGCGCCCGCGCTCGACAAAAAGCGCAAGCACGACATCGAGGTGGTGGTCGATCGCATCGTTATCCGCGAGGGGCTGGGCAACCGGCTTGCCGACAGCGTCGAGACCGCGCTCGACCTCGCCGACGGCATCATGATCGCCGAGAATGCCGATACCGGCGATCGCACGACCTTCTCGGCCCGCTTCGCCTGCCCGGTCTCCGGCTTCACCATCGACGAGATCGAACCCCGGCTGTTCAGCTTCAACAACCCCTATGGTGCCTGCCCGGATTGCGACGGGCTGGGGGTGAAAAGCCATTTCGATCCCGAACTGGTGGTGCCGGACCCGTCGCTGGGCCTGCGAGACGGCGCGATCGCGCCCTGGGCCAAGTCGACCACCCAGTTCTACAACCAGACGCTCGCCGGCATCGCCGCGCATTACAAGGTGACGCTGACCCAGTCCTGGGAGAAACTGCCCGACCGGGTCCGCCAGGCGATTCTGTTCGGCAGCGGCGAAGAGGCCATCAAGATCCGCTATGAAGACGGTGCGCGCAACTACACCGTCGATCGGCCGTTCGAAGGCGTGATCCCCAATCTGGAGCGGCGCTGGCGCGAGACCGACAGTGCCTTCATCCGCGAAGAGCTGTCACGCTTCCAGGGCAACCGCCCCTGCGAAACCTGCGGCGGCCAGCGTCTGAAGGATACGGCGCTCGCGGTCAAGATCGACATGAAGAACATCGCCGAAGTCTCCGCCCTGTCGATCGGCGAGGCACGATCCTGGTTCGGCGCCCTCGACGGCCGCCTGGATGCCAAGCGCCAGGAAATCGCCCAGCGGATCCTGAAGGAGATCAACGAGCGGCTGCGCTTCCTCACCGAAGTGGGGCTGGACTATCTCACCCTCGCCCGCGGCTCCGGCTCGCTGTCGGGTGGTGAAAGCCAGCGTATCCGCCTGGCCTCGCAGATCGGCTCGCGCCTGACCGGCGTGCTCTACGTGCTCGACGAACCCTCGATCGGCCTGCATCAGCGCGACAACGACCGGCTGCTGGCGGCGCTGAAGGATCTGCGCGATCTGGGCAATTCAGTGCTCGTGGTGGAGCATGACGAGGATGCGATCCGCGCCGCCGACCATGTCATCGACATGGGCCCCGGCGCCGGCGAGCATGGCGGCAAGGTGGTGGCGGAAGGCACCCCGGCCGAGATCATGGCCAATCCGGCGTCGCTCACCGGCCGCTATCTCACCGGTTCCAGGCTGATCCCGGTACCGGAGGAGCGGCGCAAGGGCACGGGCGAGAGCATCACCCTGGTCGGCGCCCGTTCCAACAACCTCCACGACGTCACCGCAAGCTTCCCCCTCGGCACCTTCACCTGCGTCACCGGCGTTTCGGGCGGCGGCAAGTCGACGCTGGTGATCGAAACGCTCTATCAGGCGATCGCGCGCCGCCTGAACGGCGCCCGCACCCATCCGGGCCAGCACGACCGCATCGACGGGCTGGAGCATATCGACAAGATCATCAACATCGACCAGTCGCCGATCGGCCGCACCCCCCGGTCGAACCCGGCGACCTATGTCGGTCTGTTCACCCAGATCCGCGACTGGTTCGCCGGCCTGCCCGAGGCAAAGGCGCGCGGCTACAAGCCGGGCCGCTTCTCGTTCAACGTCAAGGGCGGGCGCTGCGAGGCCTGCCAGGGCGATGGCGTGATCCGGATCGAGATGCACTTCCTGCCCGACGTCTATGTCCAGTGCGACGCCTGCAAGGGCAAGCGCTACAACCGCGAGACGCTCGAGGTTCAGTTCAAGGGCAAGTCGATCGCCGACGTGCTCGACATGACCGTCGACGAAGGGCTGGACTTCTTCCAGGCCATGCCGTCGATCCGCGAGAAGCTTCGCACCATCGCCGAGGTCGGTCTCGGCTATATCCGCCTCGGCCAATCCGCCACCACCCTGTCGGGGGGGGAGGCTCAACGTGTGAAGCTCGCCAAAGAGCTGTCGCGGCGGGCGACCGGACGGACACTCTACATCCTGGACGAGCCGACCACCGGTCTCCACTTCGACGACGTCCGCAAACTGCTCGAAGTCCTCCACACCCTGGTCGACCAGGGCAATACCGTGGTGGTCATCGAGCACAATCTGGATGTCATCAAGACCGCGGACTGGCTGATCGATATGGGCCCCGAGGGCGGGTCCGGCGGGGGGCGCATCGTGGCAGAGGGCACGCCCGAGGATGTGATCCACAATCCCGCCAGCCATACCGGACACTATCTGGGCCGGCATCTCGCCATGGAAGACGCAAAACGCGGCGGCGACCAGATCATTTCAGCTGAATGAAGGATAGATGCCGGATCAATTAAATCGGCCTTCATCATAAATTTCGCCGGATTTGCGAGATTTCCCGCGATTTTGCGCCTGTCACCTCCCCCCAACGGGCATGAATGGGCCGATTCCGCAAAAAATGTTGACTGTGGAACGCCGGTGACTTGCCGTCACCGGCATCCTGTCATAGCGTGGGCACAGGACGGAACGCGTCGCGACCAGAACTGCGCGTCCGGCTGGTAGCGGAACGTGATGATCGGGACAGACCGGGGGGTTTGCCACATGCTCGGAGCATCGGCGGCGAAGAACGATTCATGCGCGCAACATGCGGGCTCCACACGCCACGGAGACTCCGTCCATACATTGCCCGCGATACTCGCCGCCAGTGATCCCCGTGCCCCGGGCCTTGCCGGGCTGGCACCCGATGCCGCCGCCCAGGGCATCGCCCGTATCGGTCGCCGTCTGCTCACCGATGCCGCCCGTCCTGCGAACGGGGGCGACGCCGCCCATCCGGTCCAGGCACCGGCACCGGCCGACATGGCGATGATTGCCGACACCATCGCCGACCTGATCTCGCGCGGTGCCCAGCGTCGGGAGCTGACCCAGCCGATGATCGCGCCGGCCGAGGCGCGGCGCCGCGCCGGTCTGGTGACCGCCCTTCTGGTTGGGGGCGCGCTCTTCGCCCTCACCGGGCGCGACGGCGTCACCTCCGATGCCGCCCGCCCCGACGACGTGGCGGTGATCGTGGCGGCCCTTGGCCTTGCTGGCTTCCACGCCGCCACCGCACCCGCCGCTCTCGAATCCGCCAGCCGCGCACCGCGCCGGGTCTGACCGCAGGCCCGCAAGCTGCGGCTCCCGCTTGAGGGTCGGGCCCGACTGTAATATGTCCTGAGACGACGGCATGTCTCCGCCGTCGGCCACAGGAAAGGTTGGTGCCCGTGAAGACCTCTGCCCCGGTTCACATCGCTCCCGTCCATGTCGTGGGCGGCGGTCTTGCCGGTTCCGAGGCCGCCTGGCAGCTGCTGCAGTCAGGCGTGCCGGTGATCCTGCACGAGATGCGCCCGGTCAGGAAGACCGAGGCCCACGCAACCGACGGTCTGGCGGAACTGGTCTGTTCGAATTCTTTCCGGTCCGACGACGCCACCTCGAATGCGGTGGGCGTGCTGCATGCCGAAATGCGACGGGCCGACAGCGTGATCATGGCGGCGGCCGATGCCCATCAGGTGCCGGCGGGCGGCGCGCTGGCCGTCGACCGCCACGGCTTTTCGGCCGCGGTCGAAGAGCGGCTGCGCGCCCATCCGCTGCTGGAGATCCGTCGGGAAGAGGTCACCGGCCTGCCGCCGGCGGATTGGGGGCGGACGATCGTCGCCACCGGCCCGCTGACATCCCCCGCCCTTGCCGAGGCGGTGCGGGCGGCGACGGGCGAGGACAGCCTCGCCTTCTTCGACGCCATCGCGCCGATCGTCCATCGCGACAGCATCGATTTCGACATCGCCTGGATGCAGTCGCGCTACGACAAGCCGGGACCGGGCGGCACCGGTGCCGATTACGTCAACTGCCCGCTCGACCGCGAGACCTATGAAGCCTTCATTGCCGCGATCATCGGCGGCGAGAAGACCGACTTCAAGGAGTGGGAGAAGTCGACGCCCTATTTCGAAGGCTGCCTGCCCATCGAAGTGATGGCGGAACGCGGCCCCGAAACGCTGCGCTTCGGCCCGATGAAGCCGGTCGGCCTCACTGACCCGCGCACCGGCCGCTCACCCCATGCCGTGGTCCAGCTGCGCCAGGACAATGCCTCGGGCACGCTCTGGAACATGGTCGGCTTCCAGACCAAGCTGAAATACGGCGAACAGAGCCGGATCTTCCGGATGATCCCGGGCCTGCAGAACGCCGAATTCGCCCGGCTGGGCGGCATCCACCGCAACACCTTCATCAACAGCCCGCGGGTGCTGGACGGGGTGATGCGGCTGAAGGCGGCCCCGCATCTGCGGTTTGCAGGCCAGGTAACCGGCGTCGAAGGCTATGTCGAAAGCGCGGCGATGGGTCTGCTTGCCGGCCGCTTCGCCGCCGCCGAGGCGCTGGGCCAGGAGATCGTGCCGCCGCCCGCCACCACTGCCATGGGTGCCTTGCTCGCCCATATCACCGGCGCCGCGAACCCCGACACCTTCCAGCCGATGAACGTGAACTTCGGCCTGTTTGCGCCGCTCGACGGCAAGATCCGCAAGAATGAGCGCAAGCAGGTGATGGCCCGCCGGGCGCTCGAAGACATCGCAGCCTGGGCCGATGCCCGGCCCGCGGCCGCCTGAGGACCGATCCGCCGGTCTCAGCCCCGGGCAAGCAGCAGGGTGAAAGCCCGGCGTGCCGGGCTGAGCACGGCCGGGGCCGTGAACGGATCATGACCCGCCCGTGCCAGCCGTGCCAGATGCACCCGGGCGAGCGCCGCCTGCCCCGCCACAGGCCGTGGCAGGCGGCCGGCCTTGCGGGCATCGGCGATCAGCCCCCCGGCACGCCCGGCGAGATCTGCGACCATGGTCGCAATCACCGCCGTCACCGCCTGGTCGCGCAGATGCGGCTCGATCACCTGGCCGGTTCCCAGCCCGGCCGCCGCCATCCGGTCCCGGGGCAACAGCACCCGCCGGCGGCGCGCCTGGTGCGGCAGGGCCCTGAGCACACCCGCCAGACCAAAGCCGGTGCCGATCGCCTCAGCCGCATCCAGCCGTGCGTCATCGGTTACCCCCAGCACCCTGGCCTGCAGCCGCGCCAGCTGTCCCGCCGTGTCGCGGGCATAGGCTTCGACCGCGGCGGCATCGGCAAAGGGTGTCGGTTCGAAATCCGCCTCGCGGGCATCGATCATCCGCTCCAGCCGGTCCCGCGGCAGATCATGGGCCGCGATCGCCGGGGCCAGAAGGTCGATCACCTGATGGCGCCGCGGCGTGCCGGCCTCGATTCCGTCCAGGGCCTCGCGCCACCATTGCAGGCGGATGGCGCCGATCATGGTTTCGCTCACCACCTCGGCGGTCTTCGCAGTCTCGAAAGCAAAGCCGAGCAGGGCGACCAGATCGGCACGCCGCTCCGGATCGGCCAGCATCAGGCAGGCGAAGCGATCCGGATCCAGCCGGGTCAGCTCTTCCGCACTCGCCGTCAATGCCGCTGCGCGTTCGGTATCGGAAACCGTGGTCATCCGTCTCTCCGGGCCGGGCGTGGGGGCCGAAGCATGCTCCGGCGGGTTTTGGCCGACCATATAGGCTTCGGGGGCTCCACCGCAAACCGCGTGATGCTATTCTGAAGGCGCGCGACCTTCCTCATCCCGGATCCCTTCCCTGCCGGAGACCCGCCGCCGATGACGGCTGATGCCGATCCACGCCCATCCGCCGTCGCTACCCGTCTGACCGTGGCGTCCGCCGCCCCTGACCGGGTAACCCTGCCGGTGCGCGCGCTGGCCGCAGGGCGCGAGGATTTCCCCGTGCTGGGCATGGCCGCCCCTCCCGGGCCGGGCCGGGCGGCGGTTCAGGCCTTCTACCGGGCAGCACGGCGGCTCGACGACATCGCCGACGACCGCAACCTGCCGAAGGCCGACCGCCACGTCGCCATTGCCGCCTTCATGGATGGTCTGGAAGGGGACGGGCAGCCGCAGCTGACGGCGACGCCGGCCGGCGACGAACTGCGGCGGCTTGCGGCCGAGGCGGCCGCCGCCTTCGCACAGGCTGGCATCGACATCACCCCGCTGCGCGATCTGGCAGAAGCCTCGCGCCGCGATGTCGACGGGTTCGTTCCGGCAGACTGGGCGGCACTCGACGGCCATTGCCGGCTGTCGGCCGCGCCGGTCGCCCGCGTGTTGATGGCGGTGTCCGGCGACCAGGATCCCGCCCGTTGCCAGGCCGGCGACGATCTGGCCGTCGCCCTTCAATTGCTGAACCACATTCGCGATCTGGGGGCCGATTATCGCACCGCCGGTAGGGTCTGGCTGCCGGGCAGCTGGCTGGCCGATGCCGGGCTCGGCGCCGCGGTGCTGGGTGCGCCTGCGGCACCGCCGCGCCTGCTCGCCGCGATCGGGCGGATGCTCGAAGCGGTGGACGAGCTGCTCGACCGGGCGCGGCCGCTGCTCGCCACACCGGTGCGCCGGCTGCGCATTCAGGCTGCCCTCACGCTCGGCATAGCCCGCCGCCATCGTCGCCGCTTCACCGGTGCCGACCCCCTGGCCCGGCGCATCCGACCGCGCCGTCGGGACTGGGCAGGTGCCCTTGCCGATGCCGGCCTCGCGGCCCTGCGAGTGCCGGCGCCCGAAAGCCAGACCGCCGGCAGCAGCTTCGGCATGGCCATCCGCCTGATGCCGTCGGATGGCCGACCGGCCATGCAGGCCCTCTATGCCGTCAGCCGGCTGGTCGACGACATTGCCGACGGCCATGCACCCGCCGCCCGGCGGCGGCAGCTCCTGGACGCGATCGATGCGGATCTGCTGGCCCTCGGTGCCGACCATGCACCGACCGGGCCCGATGCGGCGCTGCTCAACGATGCCGTCCGCCACCATCATCTGCCGGTCGACGCCCTTCGACAGATCGTCGCCGGCTGCCTGAGCGATTGCAGCGATCATCCCGGCGGTGCCCCTGCCTGGGCGGATCTGTTGCGCTACGCCGATCGCGTGGCCGGCGCCGTCGGCGAGGCCGCCCTGGTGGCCTTCGGTGTTCCCCGGGCTGCAGGCCGGGCCTATGCCCGTCATCTGGGCCGGGCGCTCCAGCTGACCAATATTCTGCGCGACATCGACGAGGATGCGATCCACGGGCGGATCTACCTGCCGGCAGAGTCCCTGATGGCCGCCGGTGCCGATCCGCGCGCGGCACCCGTGGTCATCGCCGAAGGACCAGCACGCCTGCCGGCCGCACGCGCCCTTGGCCGTGCTGCCCGCGATGCCTTTGCTGCCGCAGATGCCGCCCTGCCCGATGATCCGCATCTGCGCCGCCGTCTGCGCCCGGCCATGGCCATGGCCGATGCCTATCGCGGCCTGCTGGCGGTGCTGGAGGCGCGGCGCTTCACAGCCCTGCCCCCGGATCTGCGCCGGCAGCTGAAACGGCGGGCAGTCCGCGCAGCCCTGCGCCACGCCGTGCTCGCCCGGATCGGCGGCTGACCGCCTTGCCCGCTCGTCCCCCGCGCCCGACCCGCGTGCTGGTTGCCGGCGCCGGCATTGCCGGCCTCGCCGCGGCACTCGATCTGGCCGAAGCCGGGCTGACGGTCGAGTTGCTGGAGACGGCGCCCCAGGCCGGCGGCCGCTGCCGGTCCTTCGACGACCCGGTCACCGGCCATCGGTTGGACAACGGCACCCATGTCCTGCTCGGCGCCAATCCGGCCGCGCTCGATTTCGTGCGCAGGGTCGGCGGGCGGTTTCGCGAGCTGCCGGCCATCTATCCCGCGGTCGCCCTTGATGGCCCCGGCGGCGAGATCACCAGCCGGCACGAGATCCGGCTCGGCAGTCCGGTGCAGCTGATGCGCAGCCTGGGGCTCGGTGCGGGCGATCTGCTGGCCCTTGCCGGTCTTCTGCTCGACGGCCGCGTGAACGGCCCACTCGGGACGGCCCGCCCCGGCCTGCTCTCGCGCAAGCTGGGTCAGGCGGTGCTGGCTCCGCTGGTCCGCGCCGCGCTCAACATCGATCCCGCGGCGGCCGATGCCCGGCTGGTCGCCCGCATGCTTCGCCGGCTTGCGCTCGCCGGCCCCCGCGGCTTCCGGCTGCACCTGGCCGAAGGCGGGCTGGACGCCGCCTTGATCGCCCCGGCAGTCGCGCGGTTGCGGGCACTGGGCGTCTGTCTGTATCCGACCACGCCGCTCGACCGGCTGCCGCCGCCCGATCCCGACCGGATGATCGTGCTCGCCTTGCCGCCGGCGGCCGCCCACCGCCTGCTGCCCAACATCACGGTACCCCGCACCAGCTCCGCCATCCTGAACATCCACTACGCCCCGGATCAGCTGCCCCCCGGCATGCCAGAGGCGCTGATGGTGACCGGCGGGATGGCCGACTGGATCTTTCATCGGGACGGTATCCTGTCCATCACCACCAGCGCCGCCGATGCGCTGATGGACCGGCCGGCAGAGGCGCTGGCGGCAACCGGCTGGGCGGAAATCCGGACCTGCCTCGCCATGGCCGGGCTCCCGGCCGCGATGCCGCCGGTCCGGGTTGTGAAAGAGAAGCGGGCGACCATGCGCCACGATCCGGGCGGCGAGGCCCTGCGTCCGGGCCCTGTCGATCGCACCCGCCCCCGGCCGGATGTTGTGCTTGCCGGCGACTGGACCGCCACCGGCCTGCCGGCCACGATCGAAGGCGCGGTGGTCTCGGGGCGGCGGGCGGCAGCGGCCGTGCTTCGCCGTCGCTGATCCGGCGCACCATCGGCACATAACAACCCGTGACATGTCGAAGGCAGCCCTTGGCCCGGGCCGCGACTCGCCCCATATTCGGGCGGAACGGTGACCCGGGCCCGCCAGCAGGCGGAACCGGGTGGCTGTTGAAGGGGTTTTGCCGCAAAGGCCCCGCCTGGGTCCATTCCGGTCCGAGGGTGGCCCGGCCCACCGATGGTTGGCACAGCGACGGTTGGCAGGGGGCGGCATTTCGCGGTATCACCCCATCGGGCTCCTCCCGACGGCATGCCGGTCTGCGGCATGTGGCCAGCGGGGCCTGTCATCCGGCGGCAGCCCACGACAAGAGGGGTCCGCCGCCTGGGCATAATGACAATTGAGGACGAGGATCGTCATGGCGTTCGAACTTCCCGCCCTGCCCTACGACAAGACCGCTCTGGAGCCGCACATCTCGGCCCAGACCTTCGAGTTCCATCACGGCAAGCACCACAACACTTATGTCGTGAACCTCAACAAGCTGGTCGAGGGCACCGATCTCGCCGACGCCAGCCTCGAGGACATCATCGTCAAGAGCCGCGGCGATGCGGCGAAGGCCGGCGTGTTCAACAACGCCGCGCAGGTGTGGAACCACACCTTCTTCTGGAATTCGATGAAGCCGAATGGCGGCGGCGCCCCCTCGGGCGACCTTGCCAAGCGCATCGATGCCGATTTCGGTGGCCTCGACAAGTTCAAGGAGGCGTTCAAGAACGCCGCCACCACCCAGTTCGGCTCGGGCTGGGCCTGGCTGGTGGTGAAGGACGGCAAGCTCGAGGTCGTGAAGACCGGCAATGCCGAGACCCCGGTCGGCACCGGCGCCACGCCGCTGCTCACCATCGACGTCTGGGAGCATGCCTACTACCTCGACTATCAGAACCGTCGCCCGGATTTCGTCCAGTCCTTCCTGGACAATCTGGTGAACTGGGACTTCGCAGCCGAGAACCTCGCCAAGGCCTGATCCGGCCGGCGCAGGTTGTCCTGCATATGAAAACCCCCGCCCGGCAGCTCCGGGCGGGGGTTTTCGTTTGGCGCCGTTCTGTGGTCAGAGAACGATCAGGGCGGCCGCCGCCTTGCGGTCTTCCATGGTCATGACGTTGTAGGTGCGGGCGGCGGCGCCGGTGTCCATGCCTTCGACACCGATGCCGGCGGCCTTCAGCGCCTCGCGCAGCGGCCGCGGCACCAGCTGGGTACGCGGGCCACAGCCGATGATCAGCACTTCGACCAGCCCGGCGCGGCCGGCGGCCAATACCGGCTCCAGGCTGTCGACCGAGGCGGTGGCGAGATCCGCCACCTGCCAGGCCTCGACCACACCCGGCATCACCAGCACCGAATGTGGAAAAATCTCGCCGCCGATACGGAAACGGCCTTCCGCATAGCCCTGCACCACCTTGGCGCCGTCGGCGAGCTTGGGGGTCAGGTCCATCATCGGTGGAATACTCCGGTCTGAGGGGAAATGGGCTGGACGGTGGCGGCGTCAGGCCTTCACCTCGGCCTCCGCCTCCCCGTCACCGTTGCCATCGGTGCCCACACGGCCCCGCTGGCGCTTCTGCAGGTTCAGATAGACCAGGATCGGCACCGCGATGAAGATCGTGGAATAGGTGCCGATGAACACGCCCGCGATCATCGCGAAGGTGAAGCCCGCAAGCGCGGAGCCGGCCACGAAATAGAGCGCGAACAGTGCGATCAGCGTGGTGAACCCGGTCATGATCGTCCGCGACAGCGTGTCGTTGAGCGCCCGGTTCAGTAGCTCCAGGATCGTCATGTCGCGGTACTTGCGCAGATTTTCGCGCACCCGGTCGAAGATGACCACCGTGTCGTTCAGCGAATAGCCGATGATCGTCAGCACCGCCGCAACACTGGTGAGATTGAACTCATAACCGGTCACCGCATACATGCCGATGGTCATGATCACGTCGTGGAACAGGGCCGCGACGGCGCCCACGCCGAACTGCCATTCGAAGCGGAACCAGACATAGATCATCATGGCCGCAATCGCGACCACGAAGGCGATCACCGCCCCTTCGATCAGTTCCTGACCCACTTTCGGGCCGACGAATTCAGCACGCTGGATCTGGATATTCGGGTCGACCTTCTCGGACAGGGTCTGGCGCAGCGCCTCGACCATCCGCCCCTGGGCGTCGCCTTCGCCGGCATCCTGGCCGAGGCGGATCAGCACGGCGTTGTCGGCCCCGAAATTCTGCAGCGACACATCGCCGAAGCTGCCGTCGCCCAGCGCTTCGCGCATCGCCCCCAGATCGGCAGGGCCGGAGGTCTCGACCTCGACCAGCACGCCGCCGGTGAAGTCGATGCCGAAATTCAGCCCTTTGCCGACCACCAGACCGATGGTGGCGACCGTCAGAAGGGCGGTGAAGACCAGGGCCGCGATCCGGTAACGCAGGAAGTCGATATTGGTCTTGCCGGGGTGGAGCGAGAACTTGAACATGTGATCGATCCCGGCGCGGTCAGAGGGCAAGGGTCTTCGGACGCGCCCGATGCAGCCAGCTGGCCACAAGCAGACGGGTCACGAACACGGCGCTGAACAGCGTGGTCAGAATGCCGATCGACAGCGTGACCGCGAAACCCTTGACGGGCCCCGAGCCGAACTGGAACAGCAGTGCCGCGGCAATCAGCGTGGTGAGGTTGCTGTCGATGATGGTGGTCATCGCACCCTTGAAGCCCGCCTCCACCGCGGCGATCACCGATCGTCCGGCAGCGCGTTCCTCGCGGATCCGCTCATAGATCAGCACATTGGCGTCGACCGCCATGCCCATCGTCAGCACGATGCCGGCAATGCCCGGCAGGGTTAGCGTCGCCTGCAGGGCCGACAGGGCGCCCAGCAGCAGCACCAGATTGGCGAGCAGTGCGACATCGGCGTAAAGGCCGAGACGACGGTAGTAGAGCGCCATGAAGGCGATGACCAGAACGAAGGCCAGCACGCTCGCGAATTCGCCGCGGGCAATGGCGTCGGCACCCAGGTCGGGCCCCACCGTGCGCTCTTCGATCACGGTCAGCGGTGCGGGCAGAGCACCGGCACGCAGCAGGACGGCCAGATTGTTGGCTTCCTGAACCGTGAAGGTGCCGGAGATGACGCCCGAACCGCCCAGAATGGGCTCGCGGATCACCGGCGCGCTGATCACCTTGTCGTCGAGGACGATGGCGAGGTTGCGGCCGACATTCTGCTGGGTGGCCTCGCCGAACCGGCGGGCACCGACGCTGTCGAAGCGGAAGCTCACCACCGGCTCGTTGTTCTGGAAGCTGGGCTGGCTGTCGGTCAGGCGTTCGCCCGACACCAGAACCCGGCGCTGGACCACATATTTGGTCGGCTGGCCACCCGGGCCGGTACCGTCCAGCAGTTCCGAACCCGGCGGCAGCCGCCCGCCCGAGAGCACCTCGGCCGCGCTGACCGTGGGGTCGAGCAGGCGGAAGCTCATCTTGGCGGTGGTACCGAGCAGGGCCTTGATCTCGCCCGGATTCTCGACGCCCGGCAGCTGAACGATGATCCGGTCGTCGCCCTGGCGCTGAATCGAGCTTTCGCGGGTGCCGAGTTCATCGACGCGCCGGCGCACGACCTCGATCGACTGCGCGAGCGTCTGGTCGCGGCGATGGGCGATCTCGGCCTCGGTGAAGGTGGCGCGGATCACGCCGCCATCGGTCGACACGTCGAGGCCGGCATTCAGGCCGCGCATCGCATCCGCGATCTTGCCGGCATCGGCGGCATCACGCGCCCGGACCACGATGGCGTCACCGTCGACGCCGATCGCGGCATAACCGGTTCCGTCCTCGCGCAGCTTCGAGCGCACATCATCGGCAACCGAGGCCAGGCGCTCGCGCAGCACCGCCCCCATCTCGACTTCGAGCAGCAGGTGCGAGCCGCCACGCAGATCCAGCCCCAGGCTGAGGCGCTGTTTGGGCAACCAGTCGGGCAGCGCGTCGAGCGTCTGCCGGCCGATCAGGTTCGGAGCGGTGAAGAGAACGCCGATCAGGCAGATGCCGATGATCAGCGCCGTCTTCCACTTGGCGAATTGCAGCATGGATACCGTCGTCTGGGCGGAAGGCAGAGAGGCGGCCGGGAAGCGGACCTCGGGGAGACGTCTTATCGGGAAGGCCGCCGCCGGATACCTCCGGCGGCGGCCTGGTCGTCACTTCCCGCTCTTCTCGGCGTCGGCGTCGGCGTCGGCGGCCTCGTCGGCCTCCTTGCCCTTGCGGGCCGAGCGGGCCGGCTCGGTCGCCGCGATCTTGTCGGTGATGGTGTGGCGCATCACCTTCACGCGCACGTCGGGCGCGATCTCGAGGGTGGCGTAGGTGTCGTCATCGACCTTGGCGATCGTGCCGACGATGCCGCCCGCGGTCACCACACGGTCGCCGCGACGCAGCGCCGAGATCATCTCGCGGTGCTGCTTGGCCTTCTTCTGCTGCGGCCGGATCAGCAGGAAATAGAAGACGACGAAGATCAGGAGCAGCGGCAGCAGCTGCATGAGCATGCCGGCACCGCCGTCGGCACCGGCGGCCTGCGCATAGGCCGGAGAGATGAACATCGATACGTCCCCGTGGGTGTATATTGCGTTGGCAAGAGGAGGCCGCAGCCGCAAACCGGCTCCGGCGCAGTCGTGAGCGGACTATAGCGGTGCCCCGCAGCTTTGCAAAGCGAACCCGGCGGTCAGGGGACCGGGCCGGTACTGCGGTGTGGGGGTCCCCATCGTGGCCCGCCGCTTGGGCCCGCATCATCAACGCGATATAACACCGCGTCACTGCCCTCTGTCCGACATCCGCCTGCAGGATCCTGCCCCGATGACCGATACCGCCTCTGCTTCCCCCGACTTTCTGTCGGTGCTCGACCGCATCGCCTCGGCACTGGAGCGCATGGCGCCGCCGCCGGCCGCCACGATCGATCTCGATGCCGCCGACGCCTTCGTCTGGGTCTCGACCAATCGCAGCCTGCAGCCGGTCCCCCGCGTCTCGCGGGTCGATATCGGCCTGCTGGAAGGCGTGAACCTCGCCCGCGATCAGCTGCTCGAGAACACCCGGCGTTTCGCCGCCGGCCTGCCGGCCAACAATGCCCTGCTCTGGGGTGCGCGCGGCATGGGCAAAAGTTCGCTGGTCAAGGCGGTGCACGCTAAGATCGTGTCCGAGACGCCGGCCGGCCACCGGCCGATCAAGCTGATCGAAATCCACCGCGAAGACATTTCGCAGCTGCCCGATCTGCTGGCGGTTCTGCGCGGGGGTGATACCCGCGCGCTGCTGTTCTGCGACGATCTCTCTTTCGATCACGACGATACCGATTACAAGTCGCTGAAGGCCGTGCTCGACGGCGGCATCGAAGGCCGGCCCGACGAGGTGCTGTTCTACGCCACCTCCAACCGCCGCCATCTGATGCCGCGCGACATGATCGACAACGAGCGCTCGACGGCGATCAACCCGTCGGAAGCGATCGAAGAAAAGGTCTCGCTCTCCGACCGTTTCGGCCTCTGGCTCGGCTTCCATGCCTGCGATCAGAAGACCTATCTGGCGATGGTGCACGGCTATGTCGCCGCCTATGGCCTGGGCGCCAGGGATGTCGATGTAGAGCGGGAGGCCCTCGCCTGGGCCCAGACCCGCGGCGGCCGGTCGGGCCGTGTGGCCTGGCAGTATATCCAGGATCTGGCCGGCCGGCTGGGCCGCCAACTGGGAACCCGCAAGGGCTGAACCACCCGAAGGGCCGCGCTTGACGCGGCCCGTTTTTGATGGTCCTGTTAAGTCAGTTGACTAACTAAAACTGGATGAACCACCGGCGTGCGCCTCCCTGCCCGAGACCGCCGTGAGCGCCTGGCGCGAGCGGCGGCTGATCTCTTCCATGAACGGGGATATGATGCCGTCAGCCTGCGGGACATCGCCGCCCGGGCCGGCGTGCCGGCCGGTGCCGTGTTCTATCATTTCCCGACCAAGGCAGCCCTTGCGACGGTGGCGGCCGATGCGCAACTAAACCGGGCGGAGGAGATTCTGGCCCGGGCGGCCGAGGGCCGGTCTCCGGAAGAGCGGCTGACGATCATCGCAACCGGGCTGGCCGCCGGTGCCCCCCTCGCCGCCCGCCATGGCTGCCCGATCCAGCGGCTGGCCCGCGACCTGGCCAATGGCGGCGAGGCGGAGCGCGCCGCCCGCGAGACATGCATCCGGGCAGCAACCCTGTTGCGCACCAGCGTGGCCGCCGAACTGACGGCGGGCGGTATCGACGCAGACAGGGCGGACATCGCTGCCCGCGATTTCACCGCACGCTGGGCCGGCAACGCCGTTCTCGCCTTTCTCGCCGGCGATCCCGCGCCGATGACCGACGGGATCGCCGCAGCCCTCAACGACCTCAGGACGCTGCTGTCCTCAGGGTCAAGATGAAGGACACCCCCATGAGACGCATCGTCGTCACCGGTATCGGCGTGGTCTCGCCGCTCGGTCAGGGCGCGCCCACGGTCTGGCGGCGCCTGATCGAGGGGCGCTCGGGCATTCGCGCCCTGCCCGAGACCATGGTCCAGGATCTGCCGGCGAAGATCGCCGGCGTGGTGCCGGATGCAGCCGAGGATGCCGAGGGCGGTTTCGATCCCGCCCGCACGGTGCCGCCCAAAGACCACAAGAAGATGGACCGCTTCATCCTGCTCGCCCTGGCCGCAGCCGAAGAGGCACTGGACCAGGCCGGCTGGCTGGAGGCGTCACAGGCGGAACGCGATCGCACCGCCACCATCATCGGCACCGGTGTCGGCGGCCTGCCCGCCATGGCAGAGGCCGTGCGCACCACCGACGGCAAGGGCCCGCGGCGGCTTTCTCCCTTCACCGTTCCGTCCTTCCTGCCCAACATGGCGGCCGGTCAGGTTTCGATCCGCTTCGGGCTGCGTGGCCCCCTCGGCGCGCCGGTGACCGCCTGCGCCGCCAGTGTCCAGGCGATCGGCGATGCCGCCCGACTGATCCAGTCCGGCGAAGCCGATATTGCCCTGGCCGGCGGCGCCGAAGGTAGCATCGACCGGGTCAGCCTTGGTGGCTTTGCGGCAGCGCGCGCCCTCTCGACCGGCTTCAACGACCGCCCGGCCGAAGCCTCCCGGCCCTTCGATGCGGCGCGCGACGGTTTCGTGATGGGTGAAGGTGCTGCCATGCTGGTCATCGAGGCACTGGATCATGCCCTGGCGCGTGGCGCGGTTCCGATCGCCGAACTCACCGGTTATGGCACCAGCGCCGATGCTCATCACATGACCGCGGCCCCGGAAGACGGTGAAGGCGCCCAGCGGGCGATGCGGGCGGCACTCGCCTCTGCCCGTCTCGATCCGAAAGAGATCGGCTATCTGAACGCGCATGCGACCTCGACACCGGTCGGCGATGCCGGCGAGCTGGCGGCGATCCGCGCGGTGTTCGGCGAGGGCGCGGGCGTGTCGATCTCTTCGACCAAATCCGCCACCGGCCATCTGCTCGGTGCCGCCGGCGCGATCGAGGCGATGTTCTCGGTGCTGGCGCTGCGCGACAGCATACTGCCGCCGACGCTGAACCTCACCGATCCCGACCCTGCGGCGGCCGGGCTGGACCTGATCGGGCCCGAGGCCCGGCACCGCTCCGTCGATCATGTGCTGTCGAACGGCTTCGGCTTCGGTGGCGTCAACGCCTCGGTGATCTTCAGCCGCTATCGCTGACAGCCGGCCCCATCATCGACACCCCAGCCTGCCCCGGCTCATCGCCGGGGCAGATAACGTTCGGGATCAACGGCTTCGCGGCCCCGGCGCAGCTCGAAATGCAGCTGCGGCTGATCGACATTGCCGCTGGAGCCGACCCGGGCGATCACCTCGCCCTGCTTCACCCGCTGGCCGCGATCCACCAGCACCGCCTGGGCATGGGCGTAGGCGGTCAGCCAGTTGCCGCCATGGCGGATCAGCAGCATGTTGCCGAAGCCCTTCAGGTCGCTGCCGGCATAGACCACCACGCCGTCGGCGGCCGCGCGGATCGGCGTGCCGCGCGGCGCCTGGATGTTCACCCCGTCATTGTGCAGACCCCCGGCCTTGTCGCCATAGCCCGAAACGACCCGGCCGTTGACCGGCCAGACGAAACGTTTCGGCGCCGGCCCCAGATCGCCGGTTTCCACGGGCTTGGCCTTCACCGGCGCAGGCGCCGGTTCAGCTGCCGGCTGGGCCGGTGCAGGTGTGGGTGCGGCCGCAGGTGCCGGTTCCGCCTTGGGCGGCTCCACCGGGGCCGGGGCAGGCTGCGGCACGGCTACGGCAGCCGGTGCTGCAGGAGGTGCCGCGGCTGGCGGGGCGGCGTCTTCCGCGCGCGGAGCAAGCGTCACCGGCGCGCCACCGGTCGCGGGCTCGCCGGCCGAAGCCGGTGCCGTCGTGACGGGCGCAACCGTCGTCGATGCCGCGGACGTGGTCTCGGTTCCGGGCGGCGGCAGAGGAGCGGCCGAGATGCCGGTGCCTCCGGTGGCAGCGGTTCCCGCGGATGCGACGGCCGTGCCGCCGACCGCGGGCGACACCGAAATCGTCTCTGCCCCCTCGATCCGGGTCGAAGGCGGCCGGCCTTCCGGCCCCGCTGCGGCCACGGCCGCCGCCGCTGCCCGGGTCCCCGGCCCCTGCCCTTCAGGCACGACCAGGCGCTGGCCCGGCACCACGGGATAGGGCGGCTGCAATCCGTTGGCCTGGGCGAGCGCCGTCATCTCCACACCATAGGCCCGCGAAATGCCGTAGAGCGTCTCGTTCTGGCGCACGGTATGGATGCGGTTCGCCGGCAGCACCAGCCGGTTGCCGGGATAGATGGTATAGGGCGGTTGCAGATGGTTCGCTTCGATCAGCGCCCGCAACGGCACATTGTTGCGCCGGGCAATGGCATACAGCGTATCGCCCCGCTCCACGACGATCTCGCTCGCCCCAGCGGGGAGCGCGATCCCCGCAGGCTGGGCACCGCGAAAATCGACCGGCGCCGGCTCGTCGCGCCCGGCACAGGCGGCAACAAGAAGCACGAGCGCCGCTGCGGCGGCATGGCGAAAGGACAGGCTGGGTCTGATCATGGCGGCCCCGTTCATGGCGCGCCCAGTCTAAGCCGCATGTCGCACTGCGGCAACGGAAGCGTGATCCGGCACAAGCCGCCAGCGCGTGTCAACCCGCCGGCGAGCCCGGATCATCTTCGCGCGGCACGCCGGGCATCAGCGGCACGAAACGGACGCGGGCAATCTCGACGTCGTCGACGCCATCTTCGTTGCGGATCAGCTTCATCAGGCGCTGTTCGCGGCCATGGCCGCCGACCGGCATCACCATCAGCCCGCCGATCGCCAGCTGATCGAGCAGGTCTTCGGGCACTTCGTCCGAGGCGGCGGTGACGATGATCCGGTCGAAGGGCGCCTGTTCCGGCCAGCCCCGCATGCCGTCGCCGATCCGGTTGACGACATTATGCATCGCCAGCTCGCCGAAGCGGGTCTGTGCCTCCCGCGCCAGGCTGCGATGACGCTCGACCGTATAGACCCGGCGGGCCAGCCGCGACAGAATCGCGGTCTGGTAGCCGGATCCCGTGCCGATCTCCAGCACCTTGTGCCGGTCGCCCAGCTCCAGGGCCTGGGTCATCAGCGCCACCACCTCGGGCTGGCTGATGGTCTGGCCCTGCCCGATGGGCAGGGCGCGATTGGCATAGGCCTTGGGCACCAGAGGTGTCGGCACGAAGATCTCGCGCGGCACCGTTTCGATGGCCTTCAGCACCCGCGTGTCGGTGATGCCCGCCGAACGCAGCTGCATCAACAGCTTGATCTTCGCTTCGGCGAGCGTCTCCATCGTCAGGCCCCCAGCACGTCCTCGAGCGCGCCCATATAGTCGCGGGCGGTCAGGTCGATATGCAGCGGCGTGACCGAGATGGCGCCCTTGCGGATCACCGACAGATCGGTGCCTTCGGTCTCGTGACCGTCGCGGCGCAGTCCGCCGATCCAGTAATAGGGCACGCCACGCGGGTCGCGGCCTTCGACGATCATCTCCCCCAGAACGCGCTGCCCCTGGGAGACCACCTTGACCCCGGTCACCGCCTCGGGCTCGACCGGCGGGTAGTTGACGTTGACCAGCACGCCCTTGGGCCATTTGGTGGCGATCAGCTTCTCGACCAGCGCGGGGCCATGAGCACGAGCCGTGCGCCAGGGCACATCCTGCGGATCGACGAAAACCTGGCTCATCGCGATCGCCTGCAGGCCCAGCAGCGTGGCTTCCTTGGCGGCAGCGATGGTGCCGGAATAATGCACATCCTCACCCAGATTGGCGCCCCGATTGACACCCGAGAGCACCAGATCCGGCGCGGTCTCGTGCATCAGCCGGCGGGTGGCGATCAGCACGCAATCGGTGGGGGTGCCGCTGACGCCATAGCGCTTGTCGGCGATCTTGCGCACACGCAGCGGGTTATGGATGGTCAGCGAATGCGACACGCCGCTCTGATCGGTCTCAGGCGCGACGACCCAGACGTCGTCGGACAGCTCGCGCGCGATCTGCTCCAGGATTGCGATCCCGGGGGCGTTGATGCCGTCGTCGTTGCTGATCAGGATGCGCACGTGCCGAACTCCTTCAGGATCGGGAAAGTCGGGCTTGGATACCCGTTCTTGGCCTTCATGGGAAGTGCCGCCGAGGGGGCGGCGGCACTCGTTTCCGGTATTCCGGTATGATGTGATGCGTATCGTCTGCAGGGGACAGGCGAACGGATCAGGCACCGACGACCTCGGCGCCGCCCAGATAGGGGCGCAGCGCCTCCGGGATGCGGATGCTGCCATCCGCCTGCTGATGGTTCTCGACCAGCGCAATCAATGCGCGACCGACAGCAACACCCGAGCCGTTGAGCGTGTGAACGAAGCGGGTATCGCGCTCGCCGGCCTTGCGGCAGCGGGCCTTCATCCGCCGCGCCTGGAAATCGCGGGTGTTCGAGACGCTGGAGATTTCGCGATAGGTGTTCTGCGCCGGCACCCAGACTTCGATGTCGTGGGTGCGCGCTGCGGCAAAACCGGTATCGCCCGAACACAGCACCACCACCCGATAGGGCAGTTCCAGCAGTTGGAGAACCTTTTCGGCGCAGGCCGTCATGTAGTCCTGCTCGTCGCGCGAGGCTTCGGCGGTGGTGATGGACACCATCTCCACCTTCGAGAACTGATGCTGACGGAGCATACCGCGGGTATCACGACCGGCGGAGCCTGCTTCCGACCGGAAGCAGGGGGTGAGTGCGGTCAGCCGCAGCGGCAGGGCCGCCTCGTCCAGGATCTCGCCGGCCACAAGATTGGTCAGCGGCACCTCGGAAGTGGGGATCAGCCAGCGGTCATCGGTGGTGCGGAACAGGTCCTCGGCAAATTTGGGCAGCTGGCCGGTGCCGTAGAGGGCGTCGGTGCCGACCAGAAGCGGCGGCTGAACCTCGATGAAGCCATGCGTGCCTGTGTGCAGGTCCAGCATGAACTGCGCCAGCGCCCTCTCCAGCCGTGCCATCTGGCCGGCCAGAACCACGAAGCGCGCGCCCGAAAGCCTGGCCGCCCGCTCGAAATCCATCGCCTTCAGAACCGGGCCGGCAGCCATCATCTCGCCCAGTTCATAATGGGCGCGCGGCGCGAAATCGAAGGCGCGGGGCGTGCCCCAGCGGCGCAGTTCGACATTCGCGGTCTCGTCCGGCCCGTCGGGCACGTCCGCATCCAGATGGTTGGGCAGGCTGGAGAGCGCATCGTCGAGTTCGCGGCCAAGCGCCGCCTCTTCTGCCTCCAGCTCGGGCATCCGTTCCTTGATCGCCTGAACCTCGGCGACCAGGGCCGCGGCATCGCCGCCGGTGCGCTTGATCTGGCCGATTTCCTTCGAGGCGACATTGCGCCGGGTCTGCAATTCCTGCAGCTCGCGGATCAGGGCGCGGCGCCGTTCATCGAGCGCCACGAGACGCCCCGACGACGCATCGAGGCCACGACGAGCAAGGGCGGCGTCGAAGGCGTCGGGCGCATCGCGCAGAAGGCGTATGTCGTGCATTGGTTCGCTCGCTGAATGAACGATGGTTCCGGAAACGACGAAGGGCGCGCCGGCCATCTGGCCGAAGCGCGCCCATCTAACGGCCCCGATCCCTTCGGGTCAAGCGCCGCTGTCGTCCTTGTCGGCGAGCGTCGCGGCGAGTTCCGCCTCCTCGGCCTTCTCCCGCTCTGCCCGCGCCCTCTCGATCCGCCGCGCGATGAAGATCGAAATTTCATAGAGGACCAGCAGCGGCACGGCCAGAGAGCACTGGCTGATCAGATCCGGCGGGGTCATCACCGCCGCAGCCAGGAAGACGATGACGATCGCAAACCGGCGCTTCTTGGCCAGAGCTTCGGCGCTCACCAGCCCGGCACGCACCAGCAGGCTCAAGGCCACCGGCAGCTGGAAGGCCAGACCGAAGGCGAAGATCAGCGCCAGCACCAGCGACAGATACTGATCGACCTTCGCCTCGAGCTCGATCGCCATATTGGTTTCGCTACCGGTGGTCTGGAAGCCGGCAAAGAAGCCCCAGGCGAGCGGAAAGACGAAGTAATAGGCGAGCGCCGCACCGAGCACGAACAGGAACGGCGTGGCGATCAGGAAGGGCATGAACGCCTTGCGCTCGTTCCGGTAGAGCCCCGGCGCCACGAACATGTAGAGCTGGGAGGCGATGATCGGGAACGAGATGAACAGCGCAGCATAGAACGAGACCTTCACATAGGTGAAGAACGCCTCGGTCAGGCCGGTGTAGATCAGGCGCTTGTCGTGGCCGAGCACCTTGGCGAGGGGCTCGACCAGGAAGCCGAAGATGTCCTCGGCGAACATGTAGCAGACGCCGAAGGCGATCAGCAGCGCCACGACCGAATAGATGAGCCGGTTGCGAAGCTCGATCAGATGCTCGAGCAGCGGCGCTTTGGAGTTCTCGACCTCGTCGTCATCGTCATGGGTCGCCATGAAGCGTCAGGCCTTCGGGGTGGTGGCATCGTCGGGTACCGCATCCGGCGCGGCCGGTTTCGGTCCGACCGGTGCGGCGGGCGTGGCATCCGTCGGTGCCGCAGGTGCGGGGGCCGAAGATGCGGGCGCCGGAGATGCAGGAGCCGGATGGGCGGCAGCCTGGGCCGCGGCAGGCGTCGCCGCATCCGCAGCCGCGGGCTTCGCGGCCGGGGCGTCATCATCCAGACGAACCGGAGATGTCGCCCGCTCCAGCGCGCCATCGGGATCGATCGCCCTGCGGGTCGCCTCGCCCATGTCGAAGCGCGACGCCTTCTCGGCCCGGTCGCGCAACTCCTTGAGTTCGGATTCGCGCAGAACCTCGTCAACGCTCGACTGGAATTCGCGCGCCATCCGCCTCAGCCGTCCCATCCAGACGCCGGCCGCACGCAAAGCGACAGGCAGGTCCTTCGGGCCGATCACGATCAGGGCGACGACGAACACCAGGGCGAGTTCCGCCCAGCCGATGTCGAACATGGAGTCACGCAGACGAACGCAGCAGCCTGCGTCCGCTCCTCGAATGCGTCACCGGATCAGGCCTTCGGGCCGCTGACCTCATCACGACGGACCTCGTCCGCCATGCGCGCATCCTGCGGCTTGTTCAGCACTTTCGGATCCTGAGACGACGAGCTGTTGTTCTCGGTCTCCTCGTCCTTCATGCCGGCCTTGAAGCTCTTGATGCCCTTGGCCACGTCGCCCATCACCCGCGGCAGCTTGCCTGCCCCGAACAGGATCAGGACCAGAACCAGGATCAGGACGATCTGCCAAATACCGATGCTCATCGGGTACCCCTCCTCCGCAGTCCCCCGGACTGCCTAATCGTGCGGCGCATGATGGCAGAAGCACGGGGGCTGTGCAATGCAGCCGTCAGCGCCCATCCGCTGCGAATACGAAAGTCTGGCCCAGGTCGAGAGTCAGCCTGAGACGATCGCCCCGGCCATGGCGCGGCACACCGCCGAGCCGCAACCCCAGCCGGCCGGGCCAGCCCGCAACCCGTATCCCCAGCGCCGTCACCGGCCCGAGCGCCCGGACCTCGACGACCTCGGCCTCGATCACCCCGGACGCATCCTCGATCAGCGCCTCGGGCCGGATCATCACCGTCACCGCTGCGCCATCAGCAAAGCCCGGTGCCGGCAACGGGCCGAGCGGCGTTGAAACCCGCCCGCCCGCAACTCGCAGGCTGATGGCATTCAGTTCGCCGAAAAGTCTGGCAACAAAGGGGGTTGCCGGCGCCTGATAAAGTTCTGTGGCATGTCCCGCCTGGACGATCCGACCGCCATTCATCACCGCGATCCGGTCGCCCATGCGCAGGGCTTCATCCGGATCATGGGTCACCATCAGGGCCGCGGCACCCACCTCGCGCAACACCGCCAGGGTATCGGCGCACAACCGGTCGCGCAGCGCGATGTCGAGCCCCGAGAACGGTTCGTCCAGCAGCATCACCTGCGGCTCGGGCGCCAGCGCCCGGGCCAGGGCCACGCGCTGCTGCTCGCCGCCGGACATCATATGCGGGTAGTCCCCTCCCCGACCGCCGAGCCCGACCAGATCGAGCAGCGCCTCGCTCCGCCGGCGGCGTTCGGCGGCGCCGGCCTGTCTCAGGCCGAAGCCGACATTGTCGCGCACGGTCAGATGTGGAAACAGGGCATAGTCCTGGAAGACCAGCCCCACTCCCCGGGCCTCGGGTTTCACCGCCCGGCCCGGCTCGGCCACTGTCCGGCCATCGATGATCACCCGGCCGTGCTGCACGTCTTCAAGCCCCGCCGCAAGCCGCAGACAGGTGGTCTTGCCGCAGCCCGACGGGCCCAGCAGGCACAGGATTTCGCCCGCCGCAATACCGACCGAGACATGGTCGACCGCCACCCGCCCGTCATAGGCATGGACGATGTCGTCGAGGATCAGTCGCGAAGGCGTGGTGGAAGACGGGTTCATCAATTCCGGGCACCGGGACGGGACCGGGCGATCGCCCGGGACAACAGGATCACCGGCAGGATGCCGGCAGCGACGATGGTGAGAGCGGGCAAAGAGGCATCGGCGAGGCGTTCATCGCCGGCCAGTTCATAGGTGCGCATGGCCAGCGTGCCGATGCCGAAGGGCCGGAGGATCAGGGTCGCCGGCAATTCTTTCAGCACATCGACGAAGACCAGCAGGGCCGCGGTCAGCAGGCCGCCCGAAACCAGCGGCGCATGAACCCGGACCAGCGTCGCCCCGGGTCCCAGGCCGAAGACCCGCGCGGCATCATCCATCGACGCCGTCACCTTGCCGAGGCTCGCCTCCACCGTGTTCAGCGACACCGCCAGGAAGCGGACCATATAGGCGTAAAGCAGGCCGACGAGCGTGCCGGTCAGAACCAGGCCCGGATTGCCGAGACCAAGGGCACGGGCGATGTCGATGATCACCCCGTCGGCCGCCGCCAGGGGGACCACGATCCCGACCGCGATGACCGCCCCCGGCACGGCATAGCCCATGGCCGCCACCCGCGCCGCCAATGCCGAGGCACGACCGGGGGCCAGCCTGCGGGCATAGGCGACGATCAGGGCCGCCGCCACCGCCATCACCGCCGCTGCGGCCGCCAGCAGCAGGCTGGTGACCACAAGGCGCGGAAAGCCGCTGCCGGAATCGAGCCGCGAGGTCAGCGCCCACCAGCCGAGCGCCGCGGCCGGGATCAGAAAGCCGCACAGGATCGGCAGGGCGCAGGCCGCAACGGCCCCCGCCTTGCGCAGGCCGCGGAGCTGCCAGCCCGGCAGCGGCCGATAGCGGCGCGAGGTGTGGTGGAAGCGCCGTTCGCCGCGGCTCGCCCGCTCCAGCAGCACCAGGATCAGCACCACCGAAAGCAGCACCGCAGCCAGCTGCGCCGCTGCGGCCCGCTCTCCCAGGCCGAACCAGGTACGGTAGATGCCGGTGGTGAAGGTGTCGACGGCGAAATAATCGACCGTGCCGAAATCCGCCAGCACCTCCATCAGCGCCAGGCTGACGCCGGTAACGATCGCGGGACGGGCCAGCGGCAGGGCGATACGCCGGAAGCAGGACCAGGGGCCATTGCCAAGCGTGCGGCCGATCTCCAGCACGCACATCGATTGTTCAAGAAAGGCCGCCCGGGCGAGCAGATAAACGTAAGGGTAGAGCACCAGCGTCATCACCACGATGGCGCCGCCCAGGCTGCGGATCTGCGGAAACCAATAGTCGCGGCGGCTGGTGGCGCCGATCAGGAGACGCAACGTCTCCTGCACCGGCCCGGAATAGTCGAACAGGCCGGAATAGGTATAGGCGATGACATAAGCCGGCACCGCCATCGGCAGCAGCAGCGCCCATTCGAAACTCCGCCGCCCGGGAAAGCGGCACATGGTCACCAGCCAGGCCGTGCCCACACCCAGCGTCAGCGTACCGGCACCGACCCCAAGCGCCAGCCAGAGAGTGTTGACCAGATACCGGCCAAGCACGGTGTCGATCAGATGGGACCAGACGGCGAGATCGGGGGTGAGCCCGGCGCTCAGCACCACCACCACCGGTACCGCCACCAGCGCCGCCAGCAGCATCGCCGCAAGCGGCCAGGCCAACCCGCCCCGCCCGCCGCGACGGGCCTGCAGGACCGGTGCTACAGCGGCGCGGCCGGCCGCGGGCGGCTCGTCCTCCGGCTTGCCTGCATAGATGGTGGCCATGGGGCGGATACGCCTCCGTCAGCTGCCGTGGGTGCCAGGCGTCCTGCCTGTGGAGCATGTCGTGATCGTGACTGCGACACATCCGCAGCCCCGGGATCGAAGATGGGTACACGTCACCCGGCGATGGATCAAGTATTGCCGGCCTGAAACGATGAAAGGGGGCCGCGACACTGCCGCCACGGCCCCCTTTCCGAAACGTTGCTGCCTGGTGGATCAGCGCCAGCCGGCGCGGTCCATGATCTCCACGGCCTGACGGTTCAGCTCACCCAGGCGGGTGATCGCCACGGTGTCTTCCTTGAACGGCCCCCAGGACTGGATGATCGCCGAGGACGGCACGCCGGGCCGCACCGGGAACTCCTGGTTCACTTCGGCGTAGAACTTCTGAGCCTCTTCCGAGACCAGGAATTCCAGCAGCTTGACCGCCGCCTCACGATTGGGTGCGGTCTTGACCACACCGGCGCCCGAAACGTTGACGTGGGTGCCGCGGCCGTCCTGATTGGGGAAGAACACGGCCACCTTCTCGGCAGCCGCCTTCTGGGCCTCGTCCTTGCCGGCGAGCATGCCGCCCAGATAGTAGGTGTTGACCACCGCGATATCGGCCTCGCCCGAGGCGACCGCACCAATCTGGTCACGGTCGCCGCCCTGCGGCTTGCGGGCAAAATTCTCCACCAGCCCCTTCGCCCATTCCTCGGTCTTCTCGGGCCCGTTGGCCACGATCATGGCCGCGGTCAGCGACTGGTTGTAGGTGTTGCTCGACGAGCGGATGGCGAGACGCCCCTTCCACACCGGGTCGGCGAGCTGTTCGTAGGTCGACAGCTCTTCGGGCTTCACCCGATCCTTGGCGTAGACGACCACACGCGCGCGCTTCGACAGGCCGAACCAGGCATTGTCGCTGTCACGCAGATGCGCCGGTACCGCGTCTTCCAGCACCTTGGACGAGACGGGCTGGAAGATGCCTGCTTCCTTCGCCTGCTCCAGCCGCGCCACGTCGACGGTCAGCAGAATGTCGGCGGGGCTGTTCTCCCCCTCGGCCTGGATGCGCGCCAGCAGCTTTTCACCGCTGTCGGAGAGCAGGTTCACCTTGATGCCGGTTTCGGCGGTGAAGGTGTCGAGGATCGGGCGGATCAGCTGTTCCTGGCGCGCCGAGTAGAGGTTGACCTCTGCAGCGGACGCCGCCGGACCGGCGACCAGCAGGGCAAGGGCCGCGGCAGCGCCGCCGATGCTGCCGAACAGGCGATGACGGGCGGGACGGCGAAACATGTCGGTCATGGCAGTCTCGTCGATAAGCGGGGCAGGCGGAATCCGGGCCGCCGGGCCCAATGCGCCGGCGACGTGCGAATGCGAATTCCTATCAGCTCTTGCCTATCATTCCGGAAGCGTCGCTTCAAGCGCGGGTGAGACTGATTTGCGATACGCGGCGATTCGCCGCCCTGCGATATCGGCCGTCGGATTTCGTGGACTTCGCCGTTTACAGCACAGCCCTGCATGGAGATACTGCGACGCGAAAGGATCGTTCCACGGCCTTCTGGTGCACAGAGGCGCACAGTGAAACATAGATGTCCTTTCCCCACCTGATCGGGACGCGATCTACGCTCCTGCCCGGTGCATGTGCTCCCGCCTGATCGACGAGGCGCCTTCGCGATGACCATCCGCTGCCTTCGTACCGCCCGCCCCGGGCGGATCCGTCTGCACAGCATCTTCCTGGCCGGTCTCATGGCAGGCGTGTTTGCGGCCGCACTCCCTTCGGGCGAGGCCCGCGCCCAGGACGCCACACGATCTTCATGTCGATCGGCCGTGCAGACCCTGGCGAAGCTGGTGGCCGATCCGCCGCGGCGGGATCGTCGCGTCGCCGACTACATCGCGGCGCGTCAGCATCTGGATCGCGCCAACCGCGCCTGCGACGGCAATCAGGGGGAACGCGCGATGGCGGAGGCCGATGCCGGCATCCGGCGTCTGGCCCCCGATCTCCGCGGCGGTGTGCTGCGCTAAGCCGGCACCTGCGGCTCAGATCCCCTCGCCCGGCAGCACATCATCCACAGGCCGCAGCCGGATCAGCACCTTGTCGATCCGGCGGCCGTCCATATCGACGACTTCGAAGCGGATGTCCTGCCAGTCGAAGGCGTCGCCGGCCACCGGCACCCGCTCCATATGCCAGAGCAGGAAACCGGCGAGGGTCGCGTAGTCTCCTTCGCCGTGAAGGTCCTGACGGTCGAGCAGGCGCTCCACCTCGCCGATCGCCATGCGGCCATCGGCAAGCCAGCCGCCCTCGGGCCGCGCAACCGCCGCAGGCCGGTCATCATCCCAACCCAGCGCGGTCTCACCCGCAATCGCCGACAGGATGTCGGTGGCGGTCACCACGCCCTCGACACCGCCATACTCATCGACCACCAGGGCCATCGGCTCACGTTCATCACGGAGCATGGCGATCATTTTCAACAGCGGCACCGCTTCATGCACCACCAGCACCGGCCGGGCAAGCGTCGCCATATCGGGGGTGCCGCCGGCCAGCACGACGTCCAGGATGTCGCGCGTGGCGACGATGCCCACCGGCTCGTCCAGGCTGCCGCGGGCAACCGGATAGCGAGAGCGCGCGCTGCCCGAGATCCGGTCCAGCTGTTCGCCGAAAGGCCGGTCGGCATCCAGCCAGATGACGTCGTGGCGCGGGGTCATCACGGTGCGCACCGGCCGGTCGTCGAGGGCAAAGACGCTGTCGATCAGGTTCTGTTCGGCACGATCGATGGCACCACTGTCCGCCCCTTCGCGAACCATGGCCCGGATCTCGTCCTCGGTGACCGCTTCGGCCGAGGCGGTGTCGACCCTGAGCAGCTTCAACCCGCCTTCGGTCGACACACGCAGCAGCCAGATCGCCGGGGTGGCGATCACCGCCAGCACCGACATCGGCCGCGCCACCGCCATGGCGATCGTGGTGGCATGGGCAAGCGCCAGCCGCTTCGGGATCAATTCTCCCACCACCAGCGACACATAGGTGACGCCGGCGACGACAAGGCCCACGGCCACCGGCCGCGCATGGGGTTCGAAGCCCGGAATGGTCGCCAGCATATCGGCCAGCGGCCCGGCGAGGGTGGCGCCGGAATAGGCACCGGCCAGCACGCCCACGAGGGTGATGCCGATCTGCACGGTGGACAGGAACCGGGTCGGGTCGTCGGCGAGCCGCAATGCGGCGGCTGCCGACCGGTCACCGGCCGAGGCCCGCTCCATCAGCCGCGGGCGGCGGGCGGAGACCAGGGCCATTTCCGACATCGCGAAAACCGCATTCAGCAGGATCAGCGCGAAGACGATCAGTATTTCGAAGATCACGACGGTGCGACGTTGCTCATGGCCCGGCGGCGACGCCGGCGGCTCTTGGCCAGGATGTTGAGACCTTCGACCAGTGCCGAGAAGGCGATGGCGAAGTAGAGATAGCCCTTCGGTATATGGAAATGCAGCCCGTCTGCGATCAAGGCCACGCCCACCAGAAGCAGGAAGGAGAGGCAGAGCATTTTCACAGACTGATGCCGCTCCACGAAGCGGCCGACCGGGGCGGCGGCCACGATCATCACGATCATGGCCGCGATCACCGCGGCCACCATGACCGGCAGATGCTGCGCCATGCCGACCGCCGTGATCACGCTGTCGAGCGAAAACACGATGTCGAGCAGGGCAATCTGTACCACAGCAGCGGCGAGGCTGAGATGGATCTTCGGCTCCCCTGCCCCGTGTTCTTCATCGCCGTCCACCGTGTGGTGGATCTCGGTCGTGGCCTTGGCAAGCAGGAACAGGCCGCCGGCGATCAGGATCACGTCCCGCCAGGACAGGGCGAAGCCCTGGATGTCCACCAGCGGTGCAGTCAGGCCGGCCACCCACGAGATGGCCGCCAGCAGAATCAGCCGGGTGACGAGGGCCAGCGCCAGCCCCACCCGCCGGGCGGTGTCCCGCCGTTCAGGGGCCACCCGTCCGGCAATGATCTGGACGAAGAGAAGGTTGTCGATACCGAGGACGATCTCCAGCACCGCGAGGGTGAGGAAGCTGAGAATGACCTGCGGATCGGTGAGCAGATCGAGCATGGAGCCCGTGCGCCTTCCTGAAACAAGAACATGCCGTTGCGGTCAGCATAACCGTCGGAGCCTTGCCGGCGATGCCGACAATCCACCGGGGGGTGACGATTTTCGACGACATGGCACCGAAGACACAGCTGCCGGGAGGTCCCGGCCCGTTCAGGCCGCCTCGGGCAATGGCAGCGCCACCCCATCCTCACTGCCGGCCTCGAACTCGGCCTCCAGCCCTTCCACCAGGCTGCCCAGCATCCAGAACAACCGCTCGCAGAGATTGGTTGCCAGCAGCAGGCGCCCGCGATCGGCCGGTGCCAGCGCCTCTTCCGCCGCCAGATAGCTGCTGCGGATGCGCCCCATGGTCTCGGCGCGATCGCCGGTCATCGCCCGCAGCAGCATCCGCTCGTCCGCATCGGCGCTCTGCGCCACCTCGGCCAGCGTCATCACCACGGCATCGATGCCGTCCAGCATGCCGCGCGAGACCCGCCCCATCACCCCCGGATCGGTCAGCCGATCGATGAGCATGCCGGCCAGCTCGGCGAAGGTGTGGATCACCCCGTCGAGACGCTGATGATTGGCCACCGCGCGGGCCAGCCGCTCATAGGCGGCAGCGGAGATGTCGGCGGCGCCGAGATCCCGCAGCACCTCGGCGATCCGCCCATGCAGGGTCAACAGCCCGTCGACCCGCTGGGCCATCGCCACCCTGCCGGCCGCCGGATCCCCCGGATCGGCCGCAATCGCCGACAGATGCGCCAGATGGGCGACCAGCCGGCGCTGCTCCAGAATGGCCAGATCGAGCGCACCGGCCGGGTCACGCAGCATGCCGTCTTCCAGGAACGCCGGCTGGGCATCGGCCTCCACCCGCGTCACCGGCCAGCTCCGTGCCAGAACCGGCGCGATCCAGGGCAGCAGCAGCCCCGACAGCCCGGCCCCGATCAGATTGAACAGCAGAAAGGCCCAGGCGACGCTGCGCCCCGCATCACCGGTCAGCGCCGCGATGACGCCGATCGGACCGAAGGCGATCAGCCCCGCGCTTTCCGCCAGCAGCAGCGGCAGGGTCACCGCCGTGCCGACAAGGTTGACCAGCACCTGGAACATGGCGAGCTGGCGGGCGCGGCCGGCCATGCCGCGGGTCAGCAACGCCATGTTGAGCGCCGTGCCGAAATTGGCACCGAAGGCGAGCGCGATCGCCTGTTCGGGCCCGAACAGGCCGGCACCGGCCAGCGAGATGCCGATCATGCCCACGGCCGACGACGACTGCACCGCCAGGATCAGCAGAGCGGCCGCCAGGAAGACCAGGATGTCGTGGCCGCTGATCGCCGCCATGGTGCCGGTCACGATCTCCAGCCCGGCGATCGGCACCGTGCCCTGACGGAGCAAGCCCAGCCCGAACAGCAGCAGCCCGGCGCCGAACAGGGCCGAGAACTGGTCCCGCCAGGGCGCGAAGCGGGCGCGGGTCATCGCAATGCCCGACAGGCCGATGACGGCATAGACCACGATCCGGACATCGAAGGTCGCCACGAACAGCAGGCCGCAGACCCCGACATTGACGCCGGTCATGACCATCATCGCCCGTTCGGCCCGGATCAGCGCCGCGCGGATCATGCCCGCCAGAATGAAGGTGGCGACCTGGGTGGACTGGGTGACGGCCGCCATCACCAGCCCCATGCCGGCCGCCTTCAGCGGGCCGTCGGTGCTGCGGGCGACCGCCACCCGGACCCGGCGGCCCGCCAGGCGTTTCAGGGCATCGCCCAGCGTGCGGGCACCGAGGAAGAACAGGCCCAGCCCGGCCAGGGCCGTGGTAACGTCGAGCAGCATTCCACCTGAGCCGCAGAAGATCGGGACCAGACCACCGGCCCCGCAGGCTGCGGAGTGTGCCGCACCGCCACACCTGCCGCAATCCTCACCCCGCAACGTCATTCAACTGTCATATACTGTCGGGACCGGACAAAATCCCTTGGGCAAAGAGCTGCCACCTGATATGGAATCCGGAACGGTTCCAGGGGCCGCGCGTCAGTGTTCTTGACGGCTACCGGCGGCCCCGGGCTCAAGTTGACGGGAGCGAAGATGCAGATCGAGCGTCAGTCCATCGGAACGGTCGTCGTCCTCAGCCCGAAGGGCCGGCTGGACGGCACCAGTTGTCCGGCTTTCGAAGCCGAGGTTCTGGCGGCGCTGGACTCCTCCGCGGGCCGGCTGGCGGTGGATCTTGCCGGGCTGGACTATATCAGCAGTGCCGGCCTCAGGGTGCTGCTGATCGCCGCCAAGCGGTCCAAGGCGAGCGGCGGCAAGGTCGTGTTGTCGGGCATGCGGCCCGAGATCCGCGAGGTCTTCGACATCAGCGGCTTCAGCGCGATCTTCCAGATCCTGCCGGGCCGGGACGAGGCGATCGCGGCTTTCGCCTGATCGCTCACCCCTCGCGCGGCCGGCGGGCCCGGCCGCGCCACACGCGCCCCGGATCAGGGAACCGCGCCATGACCGCAGTGACCGAACTGGCCCTTGCGGCCGATCTGAGCGAACTGACCCGGCTTGCGGATGCGATCGAGACCTTCTGCGACGCGCATGCGCTGCCGCCGGCGGTTTCGTACCAGATCTCGCTCGCGGCTGACGAACTGATCACCAATGTGATCAGCTATGGCTTTCCCGATGGCGCCACCGGCCTGCCGATCACGGTGCGGCTTGCCGCCGGAGAGGGCGACGGCGCCTCGGTCACCGTCGTGATCGTCGATGACGGCCCCGCCTTCGACCCCTTCGCCGAGGCCCCGCCGCCGGTGCTCGAGGGCGATATCGAAGACCGCCCGATCGGCGGCCTGGGCGTGCATCTGGTCCGCAGTATGATGGATCAGGTGGACTATGCCCGCATCGACGGCCGCAATGTGGTGACGCTCCGCAAGCAGATCCCGGCCGGCATGGCCGACGACTGATCGTCCACGAACGGATCATCGCATATCGGGCCCGGCATCGCCGGGCCCGTTTTGGTTTCCGCCTTCGTTTTCCGCCCGCTCCCGCCCCGGTTTCCGCAGGCCACCCCCCTTTCGACGCCACTGCGCTGCGCAGCACTGTTGTTCTCTGCCGAAAAGATGGGCAGGATTCAGATGGGGAGCGGCCGGTTTCCGGGGAAGATCCGGCCGCAGATCGATGGCACGGCATTTGCTGGTCATGCCGTCGAACGTCAACACGGCGGAGGATGCTCTCTTGAGCAATACGACTGACATCCGGATCTTCGACGAGATGAACGGCTGGGCGACGGCGGGGACCGATGCGCCCGAAGAAGCCTGCACACCGGACGAAGTCAGGTCACCGGAGGACGTCAGAGCTGCCTATGCGGAAATCAGAGCCTGGTTGACACAGACACCGCATGACCGCCTGCAACTGAAGCGCCGCGAGGCCGAGGTGCTGTTCCGGCGGATCGGCATCACCTTCGCGGTCTACGGCGAAGGTGGCGACCCGGAGCGCATCCTGCCCTTCGACCTGGTGCCACGGATCGTGACCGGCGAGGAATGGTCCACGCTGTCCCGCGGTCTGGCCCAGCGCGTCCGGGCGCTCAATGCCTTCCTGACCGACATCTATCACGGCCAGGACATCCTGAAAGCCGGCATCGTTCCGCCGGATCTGGTGCTGCGCAATGTGGGCTATCTGCCGCAGATGCAGGGGCTCAAGGTCCCCGGCAATGTCTATACCCACATAGCCGGCATCGATCTGGTGCGGACCGACGAGAACGATTTCTTCGTGCTGGAAGACAATGTCCGCACGCCCTCGGGCGTGTCGTACATGCTGGAGAACCGCGACGTGATGATGCGGCTCTTCCCCGATCTGCTGTCGGCGCATCAGGTCCGCCCGGTCGACCATTACCCGTCCAGCCTGCGCGACACGCTTTGCTCGGTGGCGCCGCCGAACATGGCCGCCGGCCAGCCGACGGTGGTTCTCCTGACGCCCGGCATCTACAACAGCGCCTATTACGAGCACACCTTCCTGGCCGACCAGATGGGTGTCGAACTGGTCGAGGGCCCCGACCTCTTCGTCTCGGAAAACAAGGTCTTCATGCGGACGACCGAGGGGCCGAAGCGGGTCGACATCATCTACCGCCGCATCGACGACGCCTTCCTGGACCCGCTGGTCTTCCGGCCCGACAGCCAGCTGGGCGTGCCCGGGCTGATCGACGCCTATCGTGCAGGCAATGTGACGCTTGCCAATGCGGTGGGCACCGGCATCGCCGACGACAAGATGATCTATACCTTCGTGCCGGATATGATCCGCTTCTATCTGGGCGAGGAGCCGCTGCTCAACAACGTGCCGACCCGCTGGTGCGGCCGGAACGACGACTGCCGCTATGTGCTGGAACATCTGGACGAGCTGGTGGTGAAGGAGGTCCGCGGATCGGGCGGCTATGGCATGCTCGTCGGCCCGAAATCGACCCGCGCCGAACAGGCGGCCTATGCCGAGCGGATCAAGGCGAACCCGGAAGACTTCATCGCCCAGCCGACCCTGGCCCTGTCGACCTGCCCGACCCTGGTCGAGGAAGGGGTGGCCCCGCGCCATGTCGACCTGAGGCCCTTCCTGCTGGTCGGCGCCAACGGCGTCTCGCTGGTGCCGGGCGGGCTGACCCGCGTGGCGCTGAAGAAGGGCTCTCTGGTGGTGAATTCCAGCCAGGGCGGCGGCACCAAGGACACCTGGGTGCTCGCCCGCTGAGGCGCCGCCCGGCGCCCGCCGTCAGCCCTGCCGCAGGGGCCGTTCCGGCGGCCCTCTCGACCGATCTTCCCGGGGAACCCCCTCGATGCTCAGCCGTACCGCCGACAATATCTACTGGCTCTCCCGCAATATGGAGCGGGCGGAAAATCTCGCCCGTATCATCGAAGCCGCCCATCGTATGGCCCTGCTGCCCTCATCCGCCGCTGAGGGCGGCTATGACGAGTGGAAGTCGGCCCTGATCAGCGCCGGTGTCGCCGGCGGCTTCGTGGCCCGCCATGGCGAGGAGGCCGTCGATCAGCGCCGGGTGGTGGACTACATCGCCTTCGATCGCGACAACCCGTCGAGCATCCGCAGCTGTGTCGAAAACGCCCGCCGCAATGCCCGTTCGGTGCGCACCGCCCTCACCTCTGAAATGTGGGAGAGCATCAACAGCACCTGGATGGAGATGAACCGCCTCGACCCGTCCGCCATCACCGGCACGGAGCTGCGCAACTTCCTGGACTGGATCAAGGAGCGCGTCACCCTGTTCCGGGGCAGCGCCTACGGCACCATGATCCGTGACGACGCCTATGCCTTCGTGCGGCTTGGCACCTATGTCGAACGCGGCGACAACACCGCCCGGATTCTGGACGTGAAATACAACATCCTGCTGCCGCCGGAAGAGACCGTCGGCGGCGCGGTCGACGAATACCAGTGGATGTCGATCCTGCGGGCGGTCTCGGCGCATCGCTCGTTCCACTGGCTGTACCGGACCAATGTCCGGCCCTGGCTGGTGGCCGAGTTCCTGATCCTGCGGCCCGAGATGCCGCGATCGCTGGTCGCCTGCGTGGGAGAGGTCGATACCCAGCTGGACTACCTGGCCAAGCTCTACGGCCGCAGGGCCGAATGCCACCGTCAGGCCGGACAGCTTCACGCCCAGCTGACCTATGGCCGGACCGAGGACATCTTTCAGGCCGGCTTGCACGAGTTCCTGACAGACTTCATCATGCGCAATGCGCGGCTCAGCGACGAGATTCAGCGCTGCTATCTGTCTTGACCGGGATCTGCGGCGGGTATACCCCGTCGCTCCCGTCCATATCGTCGAGGGATTCATGCGCCTGACCGTCGAGCACCAGACCATATACACCTATGGGCGGCCCGCCCGGTATGCGATCCAGGCGCTGCGCCTTACCCCGCCCGACCTGGCGGCCCAGCGTGTGATCTCGTGGCGGATCGAGGTCGAGCCCACTGCCCATCTGGTGCCGCTCACCGACGGTTTCGGCAACCGCGTCCATCAATTGACCCTCGATCGCGACCACGACCGGCTGGCGGTGACGGTACGCGGGATCGTCGAGACGACCGACACCGCCGGGGTCGTCGGCAGTGACCTGCCCGACACGCTGTCGCCCGAGGTGTTCCTGCGCGAAACGCCGCTGACCACCGCCGATGACGCGCTGAAGGCCATCGCCGACGAGGTCCGCCCGGTGCTGGAGGCCGAAGGGGCGGTGGCGGCCATGCATGCCGTCCTGCGCCTGACCGCGGGGCGCGTGGCCTATGTCAAGGGCGCCACCGATGCCCGCACCACCGCCGCCGAGGCGCTGGCCCACGGGCGCGGCGTGTGCCAGGACCATGCGCACGTCTTCATCACTCTGGTGCGGGAGCTGGGCATTCCCGCCCGCTATGTCAGCGGCTATCTCTCGCCCAATGACGACGACCACGCCGAAAATCCCGGCAGCGAAGCCAGCCATGCCTGGGCGGAAGCCTGGCTGGACGGGTTGGGCTGGGTCGGCTTCGATCCGTCCAACGGCATCAGCCCGACCGGATCCTATATCCGCCTCGCCCACGGTCTCGACTATCTGGATGCAGCGCCCGTGCGCGGCATCCGTATCGCCGGCGACGAGGAACACCTCGCCGTCCGCGTCCACGTTACGGAACAGGCCCAACAATGAAGGCGGGACGAAGCCGGGTTCCGACAGCCCGCCCCTTCGACACCGCGCCCCTCAGACGGATCCCCACCCTCATGACATACTGCGTCGGATTGAAGATGCGCGCCGGACTGGTGATGCTCTCCGACACCCGGACCAATGCCGGCGTCGACAACATCTCGACCTATCGCAAGACCACGCTTTGGGGACGCCCCGGCAAGTCGGTGCTCTGCCTGACCGCTGCCGGCAACCTCGCCATCACGCAGGCGGTGGTCAATCGCCTGCGGCGCGGGCTGGAAGACGGCCGCCACCTGGACGATGCCCCGGACATGGTTTCGGCAGCCGAGATCGTCGGCGAGTCGATCCGGGCCGTCCACCGTGCCGACGGCCCGGCGCTGGAAGCCCATGATACCGCCTTCAACGTCACCTTCCTGCTCGGCGGCCAGATCCGCGGCGGCGAGATCCGTTTGTTCCAGATCTATTCGGCCGGCAATTTCATCGAAGCGATGAGCGATACCCACTACCTCCAGATCGGCGAGCACAAATACGGCAAGCCGATCCTCGACCGGGTGATGGGGCCGGAGACCCGCATTCACGACGCGATCAAGCTGGCCATGATCTCGATGGACAGCACCTTGCGCAGCAATCTGTCGGTGGGCATGCCGATCGATCTGACCGTGATCCGCACCGACACCTTCGAATACGACCTCGAGCGGCGGATCGACGAGACCGATCCCTATTTCCTTTCCATCCGCCAGCGCTGGTCCGAGGCCTTGCGTGCGGCCTATCTGGATCTTCCCGATCCGGAGTGGTGACAGCGCCCTTCAACAACGCCGCATGAAAAAGGCCCCGATCCGGCCAAGGATCGGGGCCTTTCCTTATGACGGGCGGCCTCAGCGACGGCTGATGACCCACACCGCATGGATGATGCCGGGCAGCCAGCCAAGCAGCGTCAGCAGGATGTTGATCCAGAAGTGCTTGGTCAGGCCAACCTCCAGCAACACGCCCAGCGGCGGCAGGATCACCGCGACGATGATGCGGAACAGGTCGCCCAGAAAGCTGTCGTTGCGTCCCTCCATGGATGGACCTCCGTCTTTCGGGAAAGGCGGCTCGCGCAGGGTGCGAAAGCTGACCGATATGTGAGGAGGGCGGCCGGTCACGTCGACCGTACCGCCCCGTGATATTTTTGCGACGGGAACCGTCGGTGTGGCGATCAGTCGCCGATGTCGATGTCGTCCTTGTCGGTCAGCGCGCCGGTCAGGCCACCGGCCGCACCGCCGACCAGGGCGCCGCCAAGCACGCTGCCGCCCGTGGCGGCACCGATCGCGGCACCCGCACCGGCACCCAGGCCGGCACCGGTCAGACCGCGGCGTTCAGGCGAGTTACCGCAGGCAGCCAGGGCAAGGGCCGCAACACAGACGGCGGCGGCGGCAAGGGCTTTGGGGCTATGCTTCATGGCGGACATGGTTTCGGTGCTCCTCCTTCAGGGGACCGTCGCCGGGAATGGGCCAGCCATTGCATGATCTGGTTGCAAGAGCGGTGCGCATCGGGGGACGCGCGGGCCGGTTCGACGATCTGTAGCGCCACGGTCGATGTCTTGACATCAGCAGGTCGTGTGCGCCTCGGCTATGAGGAGAATGTAGGGTCGACCGGCTTCGATTGCATGAAGCAAAGATAGGGCCTTGAACCGCCGCATCTTCCTCTACACCACAATACTCAGCGACACGCCACGCCCTTTTCATGACACACCGGACAGGAGGTGTGCTTTACAGCACGTGGCGCGGCGGGATCTGTGTCATATTCAGTATGCAGGGAACTTTATGGCGAATGGGCCGACAGGGTCAGTCGGCGGTAATCCGGTAGCCGACACCCGGCTCGGTGCGGATCAGGTCCAGATCCCCAGCGCCGCGGTCCAGCTTGCGGCGCAGGCGGCTGATCAGGGTCACCACCGTGCGGTCGGACACCGCATCCGCCCGCTTCGACACCACTTCCAGCAGATATTCCCGGGTGACGGGCCGACCGCCCGCCTGAACGATGGCGGCCAGCAGGTCGAATTCCCCGCGGGTCAGCCGCACCACCTCACCATCCGGATCGGCGATCTCGCGGCGGGTGAGGTCTATGGTCCAGCCGCGGACATGGCGGATGTCGGCGCCGATCGTCTCGGGCACCATGCGCCGACGCCTCAGGACCGCGCGGACCCGGGCGGTCAGCTCCCGCAGGCTGAAAGGGCGGACCAGGAAGTCGTCGGCGCCCATGTCGAGGCCGATCACCCGCTCCACCTCGTCGTCACGCTTGCTGACGAACACGAGACCGGGCTGACCCTGCGCAAGAATCCGCCGGCCGAGCGCCAGGCCGTCGACGGTGCGACCATCGCAGTCCAGCACCACCAGATCCATCGGCCGTTCGGCAAGCTGATCACAACTTGCGCGATTGGCGATCAGGGCGACAGATATTAATCCTGAAGTTTTAAGGTAGTCGGCAATGCGACGCGCCTCGCCGATGTCTTCCGACAGCACGGCAACGCGATCTCTAGGTTCAGACGGAAGTGCCGCCCCGTTATGCCGCAGAGTCACGCCTCTGCCCCCGATCCATCCCGCACGGCGGATAGTCCTCCGCCAGCCTCTACCCTTGGACTGCTTGTTATCTCGCCTTATATACCGGGGCGCCGAAGCTTGCATCCTGAAAAGGACGTCAGGCGGGTCAGACCACCACCGATGGCCTGACGAACGCAACGCTTCGCGCAACAGGCGCGACCTTCCGGCCACAGCCGGCATGGCATCGTACGTCAATGCGCATGATATCTTGCATGTCGCATAAACGGCCATTGACCCAGGCAGTGGTGGGATTTACCAAACAGGTCGATCATAGCGTTGAATGCGAAAGCGGGCGCGTGCGGGCTCCGCAACAAAGGGCCCATCGCGGCGGGAACATGGACAAGGGCACAGCCTCTCACGATCAGGTGACGGACGAATTGCGCAAGCGCATTGGCGACATCATCGACCATGCCTGGCGGGATGCGGAATTCCGCGCCCTGTGCAGGACCGATCCGCGTCAGGCACTGGCGGCCCATGGCATCGACCTGCCGGCCGATGTCAGCCTCGTCGTGGTCGAAAATACGCCGGATCGCGTGCATCTGGTCATTCCGCCGGTCGCCCAGGATACCGACGGAGGCGATCTGGCGGATGATGCCCTCGATGCCGTCGCCGGCGGTGTCGGTGGTCCGGTCGTTGCACCCGTTGGAGACGACATGCTGTTGGTTTTCGGCTCCGACGGCGTGACATTCACTCTGGGCGGAAGGTGACAGGTCGTGAGTGAAGTGACCCGGATGCTGGCCGATCTGCTGCGCCGTGCCGCCAGGGACGCCGCCCTTCGCGACCGGCTGAAGGCCAATCCGGCCGCTGTCCTCGCCGAAGCCGGGCTGGACGTTCCCGAAGGCTGCGAAGTCGTGGTGCTGGAAGACCGGCGTGACCGGATGCATCTGGTTCTGCCCTCGCCGCTGATGGCCTATGACGACATCGACCAGGCCGCCGATGTCGGCGGCGATGTGGTCACCGTCGGCGATGCGGCCTTTGCCGCGGGTCTCTTCCCGAGGACCGACAGCAGCCGATGAGCGCCGGGTCCCCGATCCGGCACCGGCCAGGCCGGCAGCCTCATGCCTGGCCCTTTGCCGTCATCCTCACCGCTGTCATGGCCGTGACAACGCCGGCCTGTGCACAGACCCTGCGTGAAACCCTGGCCGCCGCCTATCTCGCCAATCCGGATCTGGCGGTCGGGCGGGCACGGCTCGACGTCGTCAACGAGCAGCGCCCGCAGGCGCTCGGCGGTTTCCTGCCCAGCCTGTCGGCCGCGGCCAGCCGCGACGTACAGGACCTGACCTATGACGGCGTGGTCAACCGCACCAATCGCCAGGACCAGCAGGCGCTGACGCTGAACCAGCCGGTCTATAGCGGCGGCGCCGCCTCCGCCGGGCTCGACCGGGCCGAGAACACCATCAGGGCCGAGCGGGCCCGCCTCAGAACCACCGAGAGCGAGGTGCTGCTCGCCGCAGTCACCGCCCATGTGGATGTCGCGCGGGACCTGGACGTCCTGAACCTGAACCGCCAGGCCCGCGACCTGCTGGTGCGACGGCTGGATCAGACCCGCGCCCTCCACGATCTGGGCGACGCCACGGCCGCGGATCTTGCCCAGGCCCGTGCGCGCGTGGCCGATGCCGAGGCACGGGTGGTCGCCGCCGAAGCCGCTCTCGCCAAATCGCAGGCCACCTATCTTGCGGTGACCGGCCAGGAGCCGACGGATCCGGCCCCGGCCCCCTTGCCGGCCCATCTGCCCGACACCCTGGGCGCCGCCCTGCTCCGTGCCAGGGAAGCCAATCCCCAGATCGTGGCCGCCGGTTATGACACCGAGGCGGCGACGGACGGGATTGCGGTCAGCCGCGGCGCCCTACTGCCCAAGGTCTCCGTCACCGGAAGCCTCAGCCGCAATCGCTCCAGCCTTGATGTCAACCCGCGGGAGACCGAAGCCGCAGCGGTCGGCCTGCAGCTGACAGTGCCGATCTACAGTGCCGGCATCGCCGAGAGCCGGCTGCGCGAGGCCCGCAAGACCGCCGCCGAAGCCCGCCTCTCCCGCATTGCCACCGAACGCAGCATCGTGGAGCGGACCGAGCGGGTCTGGCGCGACATGCTGGCGGCCCGTGCGGCCATCGCCGCGCGCGAGGCGCAGGTCGAGGCGGCGACCACCGCACTCGACGGCGTCGCGCGCGAGGTCGATCTGGGCCGGCGGCCGCTGATCGACCTGCTCGATGCCCAGCGCGACCTGCTCGATGCGAGCGAGGCGCTTGCCGGCGCGCGCCGCGACGTGGTCGTGGCCGCCTTCGGGGTTCTGGCGGCGACCGGCGGGCTGGAAGCGCGCGCACTCGCGCTCGATGTGCCGTATCATGATCCGACTGGCGATTATGAGGCGGTCAAATGGCGCGTGTTCGTAAACCCGGTCACCGGGGAATAGAGACGGCATCGGCATGGCTTCTGGCGATGCTGATCTGCAATGCCCTGCCGCATGTCGCCCGCGCCGAAGAGATCTATGGCTCCACGCTCGATGCCCAGGCAAGCGCCGCACGTGCGGCAGCCGCCGAAGACGGCGTCGAGGTCTCACAGCTCGCCGAGGCCTTCTGTGCCGTCTATCCGGACCTCCACGGCGGCGGTCTGCCGTCGCCCGCTGCACAGCATGCCCTTGAACCTTTGATCACCCTCGGCCTGGATGGTGCGCTCACCGCCGCCCGGCATCTTCACGATGCCGCCATCCGCCAGGCCCCGGGCGACAAACCGCCCTTCGCCGATGGCGATCTGTTCTCCAGCCTGTTCGAGGGCGCCACGAGCTGCCGTGTCGGCGCCGTGACCCTGGCGCGCAACACCGCCTCGGTCGAGCTGCGCTATGCCTACGAGGCCGGCACGCTGATGACCAGCTGGACCGATCGCCTGTCGATCCTGCGCGGCGATGACGGCTGGCGGATCGATGACGTCGTCTATGACGGCCGCTGGGATTTCGCCAACACCGGCAGCCTGCGCGGCATGATCGAGAGCGCCGCTGCAGCCGAGGCCGGTCTGCCGACGGCGGATTGACGACCGTGTCCCCTGGCTGAGGGCCTACAGCAGCTGGCGCCGGGCCAGGGCCGCGAATTCGCCATCCAGCGCCATCAGGCTGCGATAGTCGCCCTGCTCCACCAGCCGGCCCGATTTCATGACATAGATCTGATGGGCGTCCTGAATGGTCGACAGGCGATGCGCGACCACGATCCGGGTCATGTTCAGCTTCGAAATGCTGTCATTGACGATCGCCTGGGTGCGGTTGTCGAGCGCGCTGGTCGCCTCGTCCAGCACCAGGATGCGTGGCCGGTGGACCAGGGCCCGGGCGATCATCAGCCGCTGGCGCTGCCCGCCCGAGAGTGTGCCGCCACCTTCCGACAGCACCGTGTGCATGCCCATGGGCAGGGCCCGGATATCCTCGTCCAGGCCTGCAAGCCGCGCCGCCGCCCAGGCATCGTCCTGGGTCAGCGGCCACGAGCCGACGATGTTGTCGAAAATGCTGCCCGACATCAGCCGGCCGTTCTGCAGCACCACGCCGATCTGCCGACGGAGTGCCGTCAGGTCCAGGCCGGCCTGATCCATACCGTCGAAATAGACACCGCCCGATTGCGGCAGCTCGAAACCGAGCAGCAGGCGCAGCAGGGTCGACTTGCCCGAACCGCTTTCGCCGACGAAGGCGATATAGCCGCCCGATTCGATCGTCAGCGACAGATCGTCCAGCACCGGCGGCGCATCGGGTGCGTAGGCGAAGGTGACGTGAGAGAACTCGATCCGGCCGGTGATCTCGCCCGGATGGGCCCGGTCGGGGGTGATCTCGGGCATCTCGGTCAGGATCGGCGTCACCCGTTCGTAAAGCGGGACGATGGCGAGCACGGTGCCGGCCGTCGCGACCAGAGAGGTCATCGCCATGGTCAGCTGGCCGAAAGCGGCGGTGAAGGCCATGAACGGGCCGATGCCGAATTCCGGCCGGCCGTCGGGCCCGGTCAGCAGGGTCGCGACCGAGAGATAGACCGCCAGCGTACCCAGCACGGGGAAGAGCTGCGCCAGCGCCCCCTGGGCCGCCGCATTCAGCCGCACCCGATAGGTCAGCCGCTTGCGCACCGAAAACTCTTCGGCCCAGCGGGCGAAGGCGCGCGGTTCGGCAGCAGACACACGCAGCTTGGACAGCCCCGTCAACAGCTGAAAGACCAGCCCCTCGATCCGCCCGCCCAGGCTGAGCAGCGCCCGCTGATCGGGCAGCTGGATCCTGAGCAGAATGCCCGTCACCAGCACCTGGACCAGCAGCACGCCCAGTGCGACCAGGGCAAGCTTCGCGCTGTACCAGAACAGCAGGGTCAGGCTGACCAGCGAAAACAGGGCATCCAGCCCCACCTGCAAGGCCGAGCCGGTCAGCAATTCACGGATCGCCGAGACGCTGTTGGCACGATCGGCCAGATCGCCGCCGGTGAACCGGCGGAAGAACGGTGCCGGCAGGGCAAGCAGCCGGTCCCAGACCGCCGATTGTACCGAGCTGTCCATGGTCGCCTGCAGCCGCAGCAGCGCAATGCCGCGCACCACGGCGAAGGTCAGGATGCCGACCGCACCCGCCAGCAGCGCCAGCACCACCCAGAGATGGGTCTGCAGATCGGCCCGCGGGATGACGTTGGAAAACAGCGCCCCGCTGGCGATCGGGGTCAGCAGACCGGTCAGCGCCGCCAGCAGACCGCAGGCCATGATCGTGCGGACATCGCCTTTCAGGCCGTACAGGCCGAACCGCCAGACCTCTCCCACCGACATCGGCTTGGCCGGGAACGGCCGGTAGAGCATCCAGCCTTCGCCGCTCAGGCTGTCGACCTCGGCACGGGTGACCGGCCGGCCCGGACCGTCCGGCCCGTCGGTCTCGGGATCGACCAGCCGCCAGCGGCCATCGGCAGCGGGCAGCAGGGCCACGGGCCGGCCGCGCTCCCCCGCCCCGGTCTCACCGATGAAGGCGACGAGGGGCGCGCCCGGACGGCGCCACCAGTCGCCGCTCAGCGTCACCCGCCGACAGCGGAGCCTCAGGCTCTGGGCGATGTCGAGCACCCGTCTGCCACGCGGTTTTGCGCCGCGTGAGGCCGGATCGATCCCGGTCTCGCGGGCGACACGATCGACCGCGGCGATGAGCGGCCCGGCGCCCTCGGCAAGGCCAGCCGTCTCCGTCTGCCCGTACCGGTCGAGCAGGCGTCCGATGCGGCCGAGCGAAGTCTCGAACCGGCGCCGGCTGGCATCCCGACGGGTTTCCAGCCGGCCGCCATCCTGCTCGGCCGCCTCGGCAAGCCGCCGGGCGGTGGCCGTCAGCACCATGTGGTGGAAAGCGTCCAGCGCCTCCCAGGCCATGTCGCGGAACAAGACCGTCGGCGTATAGGCCGGCGAGAGGATCGCATCCTCGGCCGTCTCGACCCAGAGATGGCGCGCGACCGGTATCGGCGGGTCATTGCGACCGTATTCCAGCTCCGGCAGGCCCATCAGCCGCACCCGGCCGCTGTTGCACTGAACCCAGATCACGTCTTCGGGCTGCGGCCCCAGCACCCGGCCGGCCGGCACCTCCTGGCCCGGGTCGGCTTCCAGAAGCTCGGCCGCGCGGGCACCGGCGCCCGGCACCGCAAGCCCGGCCATATGGCCGATCCAGCGGTCCAGCCAGTCGACCACGATCAGGTCGAAATCGCCCTCGGCAACGTCGGCGCGCTTCGCCTCGAAGAGTTCGGTGCCCATCACGGCGACAGCGCGGAGCGCCAGATCGGCCCCCTCTTCCGCCGCGACCAGCGCCCCTGCCGACGGCACCAGGCCGGGCGAGAACACCAGTTCGCCGGCCGGCACCCGGCCGACATGAATGCCGACGCCGATCACCTCGCCGTCACGCACCGGCACGGCATAAAGATCGACCGCGCCTTCCAGCACCAGCCAGATGAGATCGGGCCGGTCGAGCAGGAAGGGATTGTGATAGCCGACCTGGCGCCGCACGCCATCGATCTTGGCCAGCAGCTCGGCCTTGGCCTCGACGAGCTCCGGATCGATCGCCGGCAAACCGGCGCTTTCAGACGATGCCGCTGTCATCCGCGCCCCCTGGCCGCATCGGCCTGTTCGGATCGGATCAGCCGCGCATAGGGGCCGTCCTCGCGGATCATATCCTCGTGCCGGCCGCGCTGGGCGATACGCCCCCGTTCCAGCACGATGATCTCGTCGCAATCGCGGATGGTCGACAGCCGGTGGGCGACGATCAGGCAGGTGCAGCCGCGGTGGCGCAGGCGCTCGTCGATGATCTTCTCGATCTGGGTGTCGAGCGCACTGGTCGCCTCGTCCAGGATCAGCACCGCCGGGTCGCCGACCAGCGCACGGGCGATCTCCAGCCGCTGACGCTGGCCGCCGCTGAAATTCGCGCCGTTCTCGGCCACGGGTGAGTCGTAGCGGCCGGGCCGTGCCTCGATCAGATCCAGCAGCGCCGCGTCCCGCAGCGCCCGGGTGACGGCGGCCTCGCCGATGGTATCGTCCCACATGGTGACGTTTTCGCGCACCGTGCCCTCGAACAGGAAAATGTCCTGGTCGACCGAGGCGATGGAGCCGGCGAAATAGGCATGGGGCAGGTCTTCGGCGGGAATGCCGTCGAACAGCACCCGCCCGCTCCACGGCCGGTAAAGCCCGCAGACCACACGCGCCACGGTGGACTTGCCGCTGCCCGATCCACCGACCAGCGCCACGCGCTGGCCCGGGCGGATGGTCAGGGAGAAGTCGTCGATCAGCGGCGCTTCGGCCTTGTTGTAGCCGAAGGTCAGATTCTCGATCCGCACCTCGCCGCGCAGACGCTGCGGCAGCCTGCGGCCCGAGGGCGCATCGATCCGCATCACCTTTTCGGTGGTGTCGAGCGTGGGATCGACGTCATAGCGCAACACGTCGTCGATGCGCGCCACCTGGCCCTTGATCCCATGCAACTCGCCGCCGAACTGCATCAGCCCGGCAATCGGCGCCGAAAAGCTGGCGAGCAGGCTCTGCACCGCCACCAGGCCGCCGACCGTGATGGCGCCCGACATCACCTTCCAGACCGCCGATGCCCAGGATCACGGCCGAGGTGAGTGCCGCCATGAAGGCCGGCACCGCATTGACCCACGAGGTGATCCGGCCCACCTGCTGCAGGGCGTTCAGATAGCGGGCATGGACACCCGCCCAGCGGGCGAAGAAATCGCTCTCGCCGCCGCTCGCCTTCAGGGTCTCCAGCAGCTGGATGCCGCTCATAGAGGTCGCCGCCAGGGCGCCCTGTTCGCGAGCAAGACGCCGGCCGCCATCTTCCCGCGCCCGCTGGGCCAGCTTCAGCACCACCGCATTGACCAGGGCGAGGCCGATGCCCACGGCCCCCAGCAGCGGCGAATAGCCGATCATGACCACGGCATAGAAGACCATGGTGACCAGCCCGACCGCATTGGTCGCAAACTCGCCCGACAGCAGCTGGGCGATCCGGTCGCCGGATTCCACCCGCATCGCCACGTCGCCGTGGTAGCGCTGAAGGAAGAACTCCACCGGCAGCCGGAAAACATGCCAGAGCAGCTTGGCCGAGCCCGAAATCGCCAGCTTCAGTTCCAGTCGGGCCAGATAGCGCATCTGCGCCCAATCGAGCCCGGCCCGGATGATCGCGGTCAGCCCGATGCCGATCAGCAGCGGTTTCAGCCAGTCCTGCTCGTCGCCGATCAGCACACCGTCGACGAAGAGCTTGGAGAAGACCGGCAGCGCCAGCCCCGGCAGCACCAGCATCAGGGTCAGCATCAGCACCATGGCGAGCGCCGGGCCGCTGCCGCGCAGCCGTTCGGCAAAGGCCTTGAACAGCCCCGGCGGGCGACCGCCGCGCTTGAACTCCGGCATCGGCCGGAAGGCCAGACACACGCCGGTGAAGCCCTGGTCGAATTCCTCCACCGTCATCGCCCGCGGCCCCATGGCCGGATCATTGATCCAGACCCGGTCGCGCTTCGCATCCACCCCTTCCAGAACCACGAAATGGTTGAAGTTCCAGAACACGATCATCGGGAAGGGCAGGTTGACCACGCTGTCGGGCTCGCGCCGGTAGCCGCGGGCCTCGAAGCCGTAGCGACGCGCGGCCCTGAGCAGATTGGCGGCCTTGGAGCCGTCGCGCGACACGCCGCATTCCCGGCGCAGCACCTCGAGCGGTAGCCAGAGCCCGTGATGGGCCATAATCATGGCAAGCGAGGCGGCACCGCATTCGGTCGCCTCCATCTGCAGAATGGTCGGCACACGGAAGCGGCGCCCGCCCTGCGGCGCGTTGGGCTTGATCAGGCTTTCAGGAGCGGCGGGCGCCGCGGCAGGCGCGGTCACAGCCCGGTCCACTCCTTGAGCAGCGGGATCACCATGTCGATGGGCCGCTCGGTCGCGGTCTCGACCTCGACCGAGGCCAGCGTACCGGCCGAAAGCGCAAGATCGCTGCCCTTGGACGAGGTCCAGCGATAGCCCGAGCTGCTCGACGGATCCCGATCGATGCGGACCCGGGCCAGGAAGGGCGGGCCCGCCTGAACGAAGCTCTCGACAAGTCCGGGATTGTCGACGATCGCCCGGATGCCGTCGGTCGAGACCGGGAAGTCCGACACCGAGACCAGTTCGCCGGTCAGCGTACCGAAGCTCTCGCGCGGCGCCGTCGACGGGCTGATCTGCACCGGCATGCCCGGCCGGATCGCCTTGCCGTCGGCCGGCGGCACGAACATCACCACTTCCAGCGTCTCGCCGCCGGTCTGCAGGGCCAGCACCGCCTGGCCGGCGCTCAGCTGGGCGCCGGGCAGTTGCTTGATCTCGGTCACCCGCCCCGTCTCGGGTGCCGTCACCACCGCGCCGCGGGCGGCCCGGGCCTCCAGCTCGGCAACACGGCGCTCCGCCTCGGCGATCGCCTCGTCGGCCTCGCGGCGGCGGCGCTCGGCGGCGATCTCGGCCTCGATCTTCCGTGAGCGGAGATCGGCGGTGCCGCTTTCGACCTCGGCCAGATCCTGGCGGGCCTGGGCGACCTCGTCCCGGGCCCGGGCGAGCGCATCGCGCGTCACCACCTTCTGGGCCAGCAGGGCCTCCAGATCCGAAAGACGCCCCTGCTGATAGGCCAGCCGGCTGCGCGCGGCATTGAGGCGGGTATCCAGCGCCTCGCGCTGGGCGGTCAGGCTCGCCTCCCGCAGGCGCGCTTCCTCGGCAAGATCCTGCTCCAGCCGGGTGCGGGCATCGCGGCGTTCCGCCACCACCGCCCGCAGATTGGCAAGCTGCAGGGCGAGATCCGGGTTGGAGATCCGCGCCACCGGCTCACCGGCCGTGACCTCGTCTCCCAGCCCGACCAGAAGCTCGGACAGCGTCCCCGCCCCAAGCGCCGGTGCATCCAGAACCCGGCCGCCCTCGGCGATCAGCAACCCCTGCCCGGCCTTGCGCACGGGGATCGCCCCCACCACCGACCAGACCACGACCCCGGCCATCGCCGCCGCCACGACAAGCGCCGCCGCCCAGCCCCGCGGGCTGGCGACGGTCAGTGTCTGATCAAGCTGTTCGGGGGAAGACAGACGGTCGAGGGCCGCCTTCCGGAAAATACCGCTGGCATTCATCGTCGGACCGACATCACCCCCGTACCCGCATCCCGCCCCAAAGCTAGCCGCCGGGGCCAATGCTGTCCATCGACCGCCGAACCTTCCCTGCCGACGGCAGCTCTGCAAGCGCTGACGTTGACCGGATCAATCATTGTTGACGTCGCCACCCTCGAGCCCCGCGGTGAAGCCGCCAAGCCGTCCGCTCGGCTTCGGGCGGGGTTCCAGCGGCAGGGTCGGCTGTTCCTGATCGGCGGCATAATCGGCGATGCCGCGCCCCTGCCCCAGCAGGCCGGCGGCTTTCAATTCGTCCAGCCCCGGCAGGTCGGCCAGCGACGCCAGGTCGAAATGATCCAGAAAATGGGGCGTCGTCGCCCATTCGAGCGGCCGCCCCACCGCCTGCCGCCGGCCACGGGGGCGCACGAAACCGGTTTCGATCAGCAGATCCAGCGTCCCGCGCGCCAGGGCCACACCGCGGATTTCCTCGATTTCGGCCCGGGTCACCGGCTGGTGATAGGCGATGATCGCCAGCACCTCCAGCGCCGCCCGCCCCAGCCGGCGCGGCTCCACCACCCGCGCCTGCAGATGCGGGGCCAGATCGGGGGCGGTACGGAAGGCCCAGGCGTCGTCGCGGCGCACCAGCTCCACCCCGCGCCCGGCATAATCGGCGGCAAGACTGTCCAGCACGGCATCGATCGGGGCCCCCGCCGGCAGATACTCGGCCAGCCGGTCACGACCGAGCGGTTCGGCGCTGGCGAAGAGCACCGCCTCGATCACGCGGCGCGCATGGGCGAAACGCTCCGTGTCGTCACCGCTCATCTCCGCCCTCCTCGTCATCCGTCGGGATCTCGTCCATGGGGGCCCGGGCGTCCGGATGCACCATCAGCGGCCCGCCGCCTTGCCTCTGCGCCACCGCAAGCCGGCCCTGACGGGCCAGTTCCAGCACCGCCACGAAGCTTGCCGCCAGGGCAGAGCGTCGCTCCAGCCGTCTGGCGCGCGCGGCCGCCGCCTCGGCCGCAGCCAAGGCCAGCGGATCGCCCGTCGCCGGCAGCGGCCGGGGGGCCGGCAGATCGGGCAGCAGGCCGATCAGCGGCACCCAGCGCCGCGGCAGCCCCGGCAGCAGGGTCCCGAGCCGTTCGATCGCCTGATCGATGGTCATCAGCCGCGACGGGGTCACCGTCAGCACATTGCGAAAGCGCCGCTCCGCGATCCGGGCATAAGCGGCGATCAGGTCGCCATAGCCGTCGGTCGCCTGGCGCTCCACGATTCTGACCGCCGCCCCTGCCCCGCCCGCGGGAAACCGGTCCAGCAACAGCCGCGGGCGGGCGCGCAGCGCCTCGCCCGCCCGCCGCATCGCCTCCAGCCGGCGCAGCCGCAGGGCCAGGGCCGCCGCCATCTCCTCGGCCGACGGCTCGTCTTCATCCGCAGACGGCGCCTCGTCCGGCAGCAGCAGACGCGATTTCAGGTAGGTGAGCCAGGCGGCCATCACCAGATAATCCGCCGCCAGTTCCAGATGGCGGCGGCGGGCCTCGGCGATGAAGCCCAGATACTGATCGGCCAGCCGGGTGATGGAAATCTTCTGCAGATCGACCTTCTGGTCGCGGGCGAGCGACAGCAGCAGGTCGATCGGCCCTTCGAAACCGTCGAGGTCCAGGACAAGCTGCATCGGACGCGGCGGTGATGCCGCATCCGATGCCGTCATGTCCGATGTGAGGCCATGCCCGATGTCGCCGGCCATGTCACCGGCCCCCGAACCCGGTCAGTCGCCGATCAGGCCGGCAAGCGCCTTGCGATCGGCTGAAACATCCAGCTGGGCCGAACGGCGCTTAGCCGCCCAGGCCGCCGCCGCCGTCAGCCGCCGCCGGGCTTCGGCCGTCACCAGGGGGGCCGCTTCCAGCACCGCACGGGTTTCGGCCGTGTTGCCGTTGCAGTGGAGCACCGCATCGCAACCGGCCGCCAGGGCCGAATTCGCCCGCCAGGACATGTCGCCCTCCAGCGCCGCCATGCAGACGTCGTCGGACAGCAGCACGCCGTCGAAGCCGATTTCGCGGCGGATCACTTCGTCGATCACCTTTGCCGACAGGGTCGCCGGCAGGTCGGGATCGATCGCCGGATAAGCGACATGGGCGGTCATCGCCCAGGGCAGACGGTTGAGCGCCAGGAAGGGGGCGAAATCGGCTGCCCGAAGCGCGTCCAGATCGGCATCGACCACCGGCAGTTCCGCATGGCTGTCGGTCTCGGCCCGGCCATGGCCCGGGATATGTTTCACCACCGGCTGCACGCCGGCCTCGCCCAGTCCCGCCGCCATGGCGCCGGCCAGCGCCGCCACCTTGACCGGATCGGCGCAATAGGCACGATCGCCGATCACTTCATGGGCGTGGGCGAAGCGAATATCGGCCACCGGCGCACAATTGACGTCGATGCCGAGCGCAATCAGGTCGTGACCGATCAGCCGCCCGGTCAGCCGCGCCGCGGTCAGCCCCGCTGCCGGATCCTTGGCATGCAGACGGCCGATGACCCCCGCCGCCGGCACCACACCCCAATGCGGCGGCTTCAGCCGGCGGACGCGGCCGCCCTCCTGGTCGATCAGGACGGGGGCATAGGGATTGCCTGCCGCCGCACGGAATTCTGTCACCAGTGCCGACAGCTGCTCGGGTTCGTCGACATTGCGGGCGAACACGATCAGCCCCAGCGGGCGTTCGCCGGCGATGATCGCCCGTTCCTCTGCGGTCAGCTTCAGCCCCTGGCAGCCGATGATGATCGGGCGCAGATCGGCCGGACACGAGGGGGTTGCGGGCGTGCTCATGGTGCCACCGGGAAGCAGGCGAGCTTCGCCTGGGCAAAGCGGCCGCAGAGCGCCTTGGCGGCGGCACCGTCGGCCAGCGGACCGGCCTGGAGTCGATACAAGGTACCCTTGTCCTTCACCTTGACCGGAACGATCACCGGCTGCAGGCCAGCGACCAGTTCCTTGTTACGGGTGCGCAATGTGTCCCAGCCCTTGCGCGCGCCGGCCTCGTCGCCGAAGGCGCCCAGCTGAACCTTCCAGCCGGCCAGCGAGGCCGTCGCATCGGCGCCGGTGCGCACGTCGCGCAGATCCGGAGACTTCGGCGGCTCGACAGGCTTCGGGGCTTCGGCCGGCTTCGTCTGCTCGACGGGCTTGGCCTGCTCGACGGGTTTGGCGGGCTCCACGGGCCTGGCCGGCTCGACCGGCTTCGGGGCCTCGGGGGCGGGTTTCGCCTGTTCCACCGGTTTCGGCGTCTCCGCAGGCGCCTGAGGCTGCGGCTGGGCGGGAACCGGCGCCGCCTGGGCCGGCGCCTCCTGCACGGCCGGCTGCTCCGGTGTCTGGTTCTGGGCCTGCGCGACCTCCTGCCCGGCCGCGTCCGGCGCCTCGGCCACCAGCGCACCTTCATCCGGTTCGGGCAGGATGGGGTCCTCTGGCGGCGGCATCAGCCGCTCCACCGGCGCCCGCTCGGGCTCGGTTCCTGTTTCGGTGCCGCCGCCGAGCGCGTCGTAGACGGTCTTGTCGCGATGCGGCACTTCCATACCGCCGGGATCCTTGGGCAAGGATTTCATCGGCGTCTGATCGGCGGTGATCAGCGGCGGCGGGGCATCACGCATCGACACGTCGCGCTGATCGAAGGCGTACCAGACCAGGCCGCCGAACAGGATCAGCGCCGCCGCCACGGCGACCGGACGCAGGCGATGGCGCCGCGGCAGCGGGACATGGCCGGCGGGTTCGAAGTCGTCGTCGCGCGGCGGCCGCGGCCCTGCGGCGGGCCGGCGCGGCTCGGCGCGAAGCCCGCCCTCGTCGTCGCCGTTGAGCGGCGGTTGCGGCATCAGTGCAGCTCCTCGACCGGTTGCACACCCATCACGCCGAGCCCCGAGGCGATCACCAGACGGGCGGCCTCGATCAGTGCCAGGCGGGCGGCGACGATCTCGGGATCGTCAGCCACGATGATCCGCAGGCTCTCATCCTCTCGGCCTTTCGTCCACAGTCCGTGAAGTTCTGCGGCCAAGTCCTGGAGATAAAAGGCGATTCGGTGTGGCTCATGTGCATCGGCTGCGCCCTGCACCACCCGCGGCCATTCGGCCAGGCGGCGGATCAGGCCCAGTTCGGCATCATGGGTCAGGCGATGAAGCGGTGCGGCATCGGCGGCCGGCGCCTCGATGCCCATCTGGTCCTTCGCATTGCGCTGAACCGATCGGGCGCGGGCATGGGCGTACTGAACATACCAGACCGGGTTGTCGCGCGACTGCTCCGTCACCTTCGCCAGATCGAAATCGAGCGTCGCATCGTTCTTGCGGGTCAGCATGATGAAGCGGACCACATCGCGGCCGACCTCGTCCACAACCTCGCGCAGGGTGACGAAGGTGCCGGCACGCTTGGACATCTTCACCGGCTCGCCATTGGCCATCAGATTGACCAGCTGGCAGAGCTTGACGTCCAGTTCTGCCTCGCCACCCGAAATCGCCTTCACGGCGGCCTTCATCCGCTTGACATAGCCGCCATGATCGGCGCCCAGAACGTCGATCTGTTCGGGCCAGCCGCGACGGTACTTGTCGAAATGATAGGCGATGTCGGCGGCGAAATAGGTATAGGCGCCGTCGGACTTCTTCAGCGCGCGGTCGACATCGTCGCCGAAATCGGTGGCGCGGAACAGGGTCTGCGGGCGCGGCTCCCAGTCGTCGGGCAGCTTGCCCTTGGGCGGCTCCAGCACGCCTTCATAGATGTGCCCGGCCTCGGTCAGCGCGGCCAGCGCCGCGTCGATCGCGCCATTGTCGTGCAGTACCTTTTCCGACGAGAACACATCGTGCCGCACGCCCAGCGCCGCCAGATCGTCGCGGATCAGGGCCATCATCGCCTCGACGGCACGGGCCTTGAACACCGGCAGCCATTCGCAGTCGGGGGCCGCCGTCCAACGGTCGCCGAACTCGGCGGCCAGCGCCTGGCCCAGCGGCACCAGATAATCGCCGGGATAGAGGCCGGCCGGAATCTCGCCCACCGTCTCACCAAGCGCTTCGCGGTAGCGGATATGGACCGACCGTGCCAGCACCTCGATCTGGCTGCCCGCATCATTGATGTAGTATTCGCGGCAGACGGTATAGCCGGCCTTGATCAGCAGGCTGGCCAGCACGTCGCCGACCACGGCGCCACGGGCATGGCCGACATGCATCGGCCCGGTCGGATTGGCCGAGACATATTCGATATTGACCCGCCGGCCCGCGCCGGCAGTCAGATCGCCATAGGCGGTCCCGGCGGCCAGCACGCCCCGCACCACGCCCTGCCAATAGGCGGGCGACAGGCGCAGGTTCACGAAACCGGGGCCCGCAACCTCCACCGTCTCGACATCGCTGTCGGCGCGCAGCCTCTCGGCCAGCGCCTCCGCAATGTCGCGCGGCTTCATGCGCGCGGCCTTGGCCAGCACCAGAGCGGCATTGGTCGCGAGATCGCCATGGGCGGCATCACGCGGCGGTTCCACGGAGATGTTGGCGGTGTCCAGATCGGCCGGCAGGCGGCCCTCGGTCCCGAGCGCCCCGACGATGCCGGCGATTCTGGCGCGAAACTCTTCGAAGACGCTCACGTCACGTCCTGACGAATGGGTTGAACAACTTTTCGTACTCGTCACGGGCATGCCTGTCGGTCATGCCCGCCACATAGTCCACGACCACCCGGGCGGTGGCGGCATTCCCCGGCCCTTCCGCCCGTTCACGCCACCCGTCAGGCAGGCATTCCGGTTCGGCCAGGAACAGCGCCACCAGGTCCCGCACCACCCGGCGCGCCTTCGATGTCATCCGGTTGACCCGGACATGTCGATAGAGCGCGCCGAACAGATAGGCTTTGATCGCGTGCCTGTCTTGGTCCATCTCGGCGGAAAACGCAACCGTCGGCGCGCCCAGCGCCCGTGCATCATCCGCATGGGCGATGCCCGCCGCAGCGATCCGGCACCGGGTTTCCGTGATCAGATCCGTGACCATGCGATCGATCAGGCGGCGCAGAAGTTCGCCGATCAGCCGGCGCTGTTCAAGCCCCGGATAGTCCGCCACCAGCTGCTGGAGCAGTGGTCCCGCCAGCGGCTGCTCCGCCACATCCGCGATCGACAGAAATCCTGCCCGGAGCCCGTCATCGATGTCGTGGGTGATGTAGGCGATGTCGTCGGCAAGCGCCGCCACCTGCGCCTCGATCGACGGCCAGCCGTCCAGATCCAGCGGCTTGATGCTGCTGATCGCGGCCAGGGTCTCGGTCACCACCGGCGTCTTGGGGCGGGGATCGGCCAGCGGCCCGGTCATGGGCCCGTTATGCTTGGCGATCCCCTCGATGGTTTCCCAGCTGAGGTTCAGCCCGTCGAAGGCGGCATAGCGCCGCTCGAACATGGTGATCACCCGAAGCGCCTGGACATTGTGGTCGAAACCGCCGAAATCCGCGGCCGCCTGGGCTAGCGCTTCTTCGCCGGCATGGCCGAAGGGCGGATGGCCCAGATCATGGGCCAGCGCCACCACCTCGGCCAGATCCTCATCAAGGCCCAGCACCCGGGCGATGGTGCGGCTGATCTGCGCCACCTCCAGGCTGTGGGTCAGGCGGGTGCGGTAATGGTCGCCCTCGTGGCTGACGAAGACCTGGGTCTTGTACATCAGCCGCCGGAAGGCCCGGGCGTGAACCACCCGGTCTCGATCCCGCTGAAAGGGCGAGCGGATCAGGCTTTCGGGCTCGTCGATCAGTCGGCCGCGGGTCGGGCGACAGGCATAGGGGGCGAGACGGGACGATGTGTCCCGGGGGTCCGCTGCGGCCATGCTCTTCCTCGTCGACCTCTCGGCATCGCCGGCACCAGGACGGCACCGGCAAGCCGCTTCAGGCTACGCCGAAGCCACCGGGCCATCAACAGGCACAGGGCAGGCCGTCGTTGACCTGGGCGCCATGCTTCCCTACATCTTGGATCCAATAAACGGGTGAGAAACCCGCGATCCGGTATCGACCTGCGAGGAGGTCCAGCAGATGGCCGCTTCCGACGCCGCCCTTACCTCGGGCAACGGCTCCGCCGGCGCGCCCGGCCTGCCGCCGCTGACGCTGAGCGCCCGCGCCGCCCGCCACATCAACCGCATCGCCGAGAAGGAAGGCGTGACCGTCCGGCTGCGCATCGCCGTCTCGGGCGGTGGCTGCTCGGGCTTCCAGTACGAATTCTCGATCGACAAGGACGGCGTGCAGCCGGAAGACGTGGTGATCGCCCGCGACGGCGCCGAGGCGCTGGTCGACGAGGCGTCGATCCCGTTCATCATCGGCTCGGAGCTGGATTTCGTCGAGGATCTGACCGGCTCGCGCTTTGCGGTCACCAATCCGAATGCCACGGCCTCCTGCGGCTGCGGCACCTCGTTCAGCGTGTTCTGAGGCAGCCCGCCCCCGATGATCATCGCCACCTGGAACGTCAATTCGCTCAAGGCCCGTCTTGGTCATGTGCTCGACTGGCTGGCCGAAGCGACGCCGGACATCGTGCTGCTTCAGGAACTGAAGCTCGAGACCGACAGGTTCCCCGCGGCGGAGATCGAGGCGGCCGGCTATCATTTCGCCGCCCACGGCCAGAAGACCTATAACGGCGTCGCGATCCTGGCCAGGGCACCGATCACCGACGTCACCCGCGGCCTGCCGGGCTTCGAGGACGAGCAGGCGCGCTGGATCGAGGGCACGGTGGCGATCGGCGACCAGGGCGTGCGGGTGGCCAGCGTCTATGTGCCGAACGGCCAGTCGGTGACGTCGGAGAAATTCCCCTACAAGCTCGCCTTCCTCGACGCCTTCGTCAGCCATGCCCGGTCGATGCTGGGCGATGCCAGCCGCCCGGCGGTGATCGGCGGCGATTTCAACATCGCGCCCGAGGCCGGCGATCTCTACGACCCCAAGGGCTGGGCCGGCGACGTGCTGTTCCATCCGGAAGAACGTCGCCGCTTCCGCGCCGTGCTCCACCAGGGTTGGACCGATGCCTTCCGCGCGCTTCATGCCGAAGCCGGCCGCTACAGCTGGTGGGATTACCGCGCCGGCATGTGGCAGAAGGATCACGGCCTGCGCATCGACCATCTTCTGCTCTCGCCCGAAGCCTGCGACCGGCTGGAAGCCGCCGATATCGATCGTGCGCCACGTGGTCGCGACAAGGCGTCCGACCACACCCCGGTCTGGGCCCGGCTCGCCGATCAGGCGCGCATCAACGCCCCCTATGGTGCCCCGGAAGGCGAAGCCGCCGCCTGAGACGGCGGCTTCACCCCGGGAAGGGCTCAGTCGGTCACAGCCCCCTCGCTCGCCGGACGGGCCAGCCTGGCGAACTTCGACAGCACGCCGCGGGTATAGCGCGGTGCAGGCGGCGTCCAGGCCGCCCGTCGGGTCTCCAGCTCGGCATCGCTCACATTCAGCTGAATCAGCTGGCGATGGGCGTCGATGGTGATCTCGTCGCCCTCCTTTACCAGCGCGATGGTGCCGCCCTCGCTCGCCTCGGGCGTCACATGGCCGACCACCAAGCCCCAGGTCGCGCCCGAGAACCGGCCATCGGTGATCAGCCCGACGCTCTCACCCAGCCCGCGGCCGATGATCGCCGAGGTCGGCGCCAGCATCTCGGGCATGCCCGGGCCGCCCTTCGGGCCCAGATAGCGCAGCACCACCACATCGCCCGGGCGGATCCGGTCGCCCAGGATCGCCTCCATCGCCGAAGGCTCGTCGTCGAACACCCGCGCCGGCCCGGTGATCACCGGGTTCTTCAGCCCGCTGATCTTGGCGACGGCACCTTCGGTCGCCAGGTTGCCCTTCAGGATGGCGAGATGGCCCTCGTCATAGATCGGCCGGCTGATCGGGCGGATCACCTCCTGATCGGCCCGCGGCTCGTCAGGCACATGCTCCAGCTCCTCGGCCAGCGTCCGGCCGGTGATGGTCATGCAGTCGCCATGGATCAGCCCGGCATTCAGCAGGATCTTCAGAACCTGCGGCACGCCACCCGCCTTGTGCAGATCCACCGCCATGAACCGGCCCGAGGGCTTCAGGTCGCAGATCACCGGCACCTTGCGGCGCACCCGCTCGAAATCGTCCAGCGACCATTCCACACCGGCGGCATGGGCGATCGCCAGATAATGCAGCACGCCATTGGTCGAACCGCCGGTCGCCATCATCAGCGCCACGGCATTCTCGATCGATTTGCGGGTGATGATGTCGCGCGGGCAGAGGTTCGCCTCCACCGCCTTCACCAGCACCTCGGCCGCCCGTGTAGCACCCGCCACGATCTCCTCGTCCGGATTGGCCATCGACGAGGAATAGAGCAGCGCCATGCCCAGCGCCTCGAAGGACGAGCTCATGGTGTTGGCGGTATACATGCCGCCGCAGGATCCGGTCGACGGGCAGGCGTTGCGCTCGACGCCCTCGAAATCCTCTTGTGACATCCGGCCGGCCATGAAGGCGCCGACGGCTTCGAAGGCCGAGACGATCGACAGGTCCTGGCCTTTCCAGCGTCCCGGCTTGATCGTCCCGCCATAGACATAGATGCCCGGCACATTGCAGCGGGCGAGCGCGATCATCCCGCCCGGCATGTTCTTGTCGCAGCCGCCGACGACCAGCACCCCGTCCAGCCACTGGCCCTGGACGCAGGTCTCGATGCAGTCGGCAATGACCTCGCGCGAGATCAGCGAGTACTTCATGCCCTCGGTGCCCATCGCCATGCCGTCCGAGATGGTGGGCGTGCCGAAGACCTGCGGATTGGCCCCTGCCGTCCTGACGGCAACCGTCGCGGCATCCACCAGCCGCTGCAGCCCGGCATTGCAGGGCGTGATCGTGGAATGGCCGTTGGCGATGCCGATCATCGGCTTGTCGAAATCGGCCGCCTCGTAACCCAGGGCGTAATACATCGCCCGGTTGGGCGAGCGCGCCACGCCCTGGGTGATGTTGGCGGACCGCCGGTTGTTCGCCATCTCCTCGTCTCCTCCCGCTTTGTGCCGCGGCATTCGGGGCTGCGGCTTCGATCCGCCCATTGTCGATGGATCGAAGGCAGGAAGAAACAGCTTCCGACGCCACGTGGACCCGTCAGGGCACGAGCACGGCCGCCCCCTGAAACCGGCCATGGCGCAGATCGTCGAGCGCGCGGTTGGCATCGGCCAGGGGGTAGATGGTCGTCGAGGTCTTCACGCCGGCCCGCGGCGCCAGCTCCAGGAATTCATGACCATCGGCACGGGTGAGATTGGCGACGGACACCAGCCGGCGTTCGCCCCAGAGCAGGCTGTAGGGGAAGGACGGGATGTCGCTCATATGGATGCCGCCGCAGACCACGATGCCGCCCTTGCGCACAGCGGCCAGCGCCTTCGGCACCAGATCGCCGACCGGCGCGAACAGGATCGCCGCATCCAGCTCCGCCGGCGGCGCCTGATCCGAGCCGCCGGCCCAGACCGCGCCCAGGACCCGGGCATGAGCCTGCGCCGCGCTGTCGCCCGGGCTGGTAAAGGCAAAGACCTCCCGCCCCTGCCAGCGGCAGACCTGGGCGATGATATGGGCGGCGGCGCCGAAGCCGTAGAGCCCGATCCGGTCGGCCTCCCCCGCCATTTTGAGCGAGCGCCAGCCGATCAGCCCGGCACACATCAGCGGCGCCGTCGCCACCGGGTCCAGATCATCGGCCAGCGGAAAGGCGAAACCGGCATCGGCCAGCATGTGGGTCGCGAACCCGCCATCGCGGGTGTAGCCGGTGAATTCGGGGAAATCGCACAGGTTCTCGGCCCGCATGCCGCAATAGCGGCAGGTGCCGCAGGCATGCCCCAGCCAGGGCACCCCCACCCGCCGCCCGGCAAGCGACGGGTCGACGCCGGCGCCCAGCGCCTCGACCACGCCCACCACTTCATGCCCCGGCACCACCGGCAGTTTCGGGTCCGGCAGGTCGCCGTCGACCACGTGCAGATCGGTGCGGCAGACCGCGCAGGCCAGAACCCGGACCAGGATCTGCCCGGGGCCCGGTTCGGGATCAGGCCGCGTCTCCATGACCAGCGCCGTTCCCGGCCGCTGCAGAACCATCGCCTTCATCTCGCCATCTCCCGCAGTGCCGTCACCTCGGCAGGCACTCTCGCACAGGGGCCGGGAGGGCGATTTGACCCCGGTCAAATCCGGTCAGGCGGTGCCGGCAATCATCGCCTTCAAGGTGTCGCCGTCCAGGGTCTCCTCTTCCAGCAGCCGATGGGCGGCACGGTCGAGCAGCGCCCGGCGTTCGGTCAGCGCGGCCACCGTCCGCTCGAAAGCCTGATCGACGATCTGGCGGACCTCGGCATCGATCGCCGCCGCCGTCACATCCGAAAAATCGCGCGGCCGCGGCATGCCGGTCAGATCCTCCGGGCTGAGGAAGGATCGCCGGTCACGCTCCAGCGCCACCTGGCCCAGCGTCTCCGACATGCCATAGCGGGTGACCATGGCGCGGGCGATGTCGGTCACCTTAGCGAGATCGTCGGCCGCACCGGTTGAAAGATGATGATAGACCACCCATTCCGCCGCCCGGCCACCCAACAGCACCGCCATCTTGTTTTCAAGCTCGGTCCGGGTCATCAGGAAGCGGTCCTCGGTCGGCCGCTGGATGGTATAACCGAGCGCGCCGATGCCGCGCGGGATGATCGAGACCTTGTGGACCGGATCGACCCCGGGCAGCACGCTCGCCATGATCGCATGGCCCATTTCGTGATGGGCCACGATCTCGCGCTCACGCGGGTTCAGCAGCCGGTTGCGCTTCTCAAGCCCCGCGACGATCCGCTCCACCGCGTCGTTGAAATCCTCCATGGTCACCGCGTCGCGGCCATGGCGGGTGGCGAGCAGCGCCGCCTCGTTGACCAGATTGGCGAGGTCCGCCCCAGTGAAGCCCGGCGTCAGCGCCGCCACCCTGGCCGCATCCACATCCGGGGCCAGATCGACCTTCTTCATATGGACGTTCAGGATCTGGATCCGCCCGGGCTTGTCGGGGCGGTCGACCAGAACCTGACGGTCGAAGCGGCCGGCGCGCATCAGGGCCGGATCCAGAATTTCCGGCCGGTTGGTCGCCGCCAGCAGAACCAGCCCCGATGACGGGTCGAAGCCGTCGAGTTCGACCAGCAGCTGGTTGAGGGTCTGCTCCTTCTCGTCCTGACCGCCCGACATCGGCCCGATCGCCCGGGCGCGGCCAAGCGCATCAAGCTCGTCGATGAAGATGATCGCCGGCGCCTTCTCCCGCGCCTGGGCGAAGAGGTCCCGCACCCGTGCCGCGCCCACGCCCACGAACATCTCGACGAATTCGGAGCCCGAGATCGAATAGAACGGCACCCCCGCCTCACCCGCCACCGCCCGGGCGAGCAGGGTCTTGCCGGTGCCGGGAGGACCGACCAGCAGAACACCCTTGGGCATGCGTGCGCCCAGCCGGCCATAGCCCTTCGGATCCTTCAGGAAAGCGACGATCTCTTTCAGCTCGTCTTTTGCCTCGTCGACGCCGGCGACATCGTCGAAGGTGACGCCGGTGTCGCGTTCGACATAGACCTTCGCCTTGCTCTTGCCGACCTGCATCATGCCGCCGCCGAGCCCTGCCCCCATCCGCCTCAGGATGAAGATCCAGACGCCGGCGAACAGGGCGACCGGCAGCACCCACGAGAGCAGATCACGGAAGAAAGTATTCTCCACCTGCCCCTTCACCACCACACCCTTGTCCTGAAGCTGGCGGGCGAGGTCGGGCTCCACACGGGTGGTGACGAAGCGGGTCTGGCCGCCTTCCAGCGGCTCCTTCAGCGTGCCCTGAATGAAGCGGTCCGACACCGCGACCTCGGCGATCTTGCCTTCGGTCAGATAGGTTTCGAACCGGCTGTAGGGGATCTCGGCGACCTGCTGGGCGGTGGTGAAGACATACTGGAACACCAGCAGCGCGAACAGGGCCGCGAACCAGTACCAGAGGTGAAACTGCGTCTTCTTCTCCATCACCCGTCACCTTACCTCGTGCGATCTGCAATGATGCTAGCACTATCTGCCGGGGTGCGGGTGGCCGGGATCGCATATCAGCGACACGCCCTCACCTGCTTGCCAGAACGGGTTTCTGCCGGTTAGGATAGGGATGTTTCCCTTTCGTTCCGGAGCAGCCGCTGATGTCCAGACGCGCCGGCAGTGCCGACCTGCCGCTTCATGGCGGCCGGGTGCCCGCCTGGCTGGGCCAGCGGATGACGAAGCTCGGCACTGTGATCACGCAGGCGATCATCCTGCATTACGGCCGTGACGAGTTCCTCCGCCGCCTGGCCCACCCCTTCTGGTTTCAGTCCTTCGGCGCAGTGATGGGCATGGACTGGCATTCCTCGGGGATCACCACCTCGGTGCTGGGGGCGCTGAAGCGCGGGCTGACGCCGCTGTCGGCAGAGCTTGGTCTGCATGTCTGCGGTGGCCGAGGCCGCCATTCCCGTGCCACACCGGATGAACTTCTGGCCGTCGGCAACCGCACCGGCCTTGATGGCAGCGCCCTGGCCCGGACCAGCCGGATGATCGCCAAGGTCGACAGCGCCGCCGTGCAGGACGGGTTCGACCTCTATCTTCACGGCTTCATCGTCGCCGATGACGGGCGCTGGGTGGTGGTGCAGCAGGGCATGAACGACGGCACCCGCCTCGCCCGTCGCTATCACTGGCTGTCGGAAGATCTGAAGAGTTTCGTCGAAGCCCCGCATGCCGCGATCGACGGCCGCAATCAGGGCCGGATCGTCAACCTCACCGACCGCCGCGCCGCCGCCTCGCGCATCGGACAGCTGGATCTGCTGCGGGATCTGGGGCCCGACGGCATCGTCCGGGAAGCCGCGGCCCTCACGCCTGCCCCGCCCGCACCCGCCACGGCCCAGCCGGAGCTGCCGCATCTGGTGATGCCCGATCGTCACGAGGTCCGGCCGGGAGACGTGATCCTGCGCCGCCTGCACGGTGCGCTTGCCGCCGCCGCCGAGGCAGGCCCCCGGGATTTCGCCGAACTGCTGATGGTCCCGGGCGTCGGCGCCCGGACGGTGCGCTCGCTCGCCATGGTCGCCGAGCTGGTCCACGGCGCGCCCTGCCGCTTCGACGACCCGGCCCGTTTCTCGCTCGCCCATGGCGGCAAGGACCGGCAGCCTTTCCCGGTGCCCGTGCTGGTCTATGACCGGACCATTCAGGTGATGAAATCGGCGGTCGAAGCCGCATCCCTCGGCAATGACGAAAAGCTCGACGCCATCCGCCGCCTGGACGCACAGGCACGGCGGCTGGAGCAGACCGCCGACGGCCCGTCGCTGGACGCCTTCATCGACGGGGAACGCCGTCGCTCCCACGACTATGGCGGCCGGAGCGTTTTCGGCCATGAACCGCCGCCGGCGGAAAGGACATCCCGCACAGGCAGGGCGGGCGGCTGAAAGAACGGTGCGTTTCCATGAGGCAGGACAGACAGTCCCCGATGCTCCGCCTAGGATGACTGCCCCTGCCTGTCCGTTCCAACCACCTGTCCGTTCCGACCTGTTGAAGGACGCCCCGATGGCCGATCTCTCCGCCTTCCCGATCACCCGCAGCTGGCCCGCCACCCATCCGGACCGGATCCAGCTCTATTCCCTGGCCACGCCCAATGGCGTGAAGGTGTCGATCATGCTGGAAGAGACCGGCCTGCCTTACGAGGCACATCTGATCGACATCATGAAGAACGAGACCTGGACGCCGGAATTCCTGTCGCTCAATCCGAACGGCAAGATCCCGGCGATCATCGATCCCGCCGGCCCCGACGGCCGGCCGGTCGGCCTGTTCGAATCCGGCGCCATCCTGCTTTATCTGGCGGAAAAGACCGGCTGCTTCCTGCCCGCCGATCCCGCCGCCCGGATCGAAACCATCCAGTGGGTGTTCTTCCAGATGGCGGCGGTCGGGCCGATGTTCGGCCAGCTCGGCTTCTTCCACAAATTCGCCGGCCGCGAGATCGAAGACAAGCGCCCGCTGGAGCGCTACCGCGCCGAAAGCGAGCGCCTGCTCGGCGTGCTCGAATCCCGGCTCGACGGCCGCGACTGGATCGTGGGCGACGACTACACCATCGCCGACATCTCGCTGCTGGGCTGGGTGCGCAACCTGATCGGTTTCTACGGCGCGGGCGATCTGGTTCATTTCGAAAAGCTGGTGAATGTTCCGGCCTGGCTGGAGCGCGGCCTTGCCCGCCTGGCGGTGCAGCGGGGGCTCGAGATCCCGAGGCGGCCGGCCTGATCGCTGCGTCAGCCAAATGACGAAACACGGCAGGCCCCGCCGATTGACCGGGCCTGCCGTGTCGTCATTGTGCTTCATACTCCAGAAGATCACCGGGCTGGCAGGCGAGCGCCTCGCAGATCTTCTCCAGCGTCTCGAAGCGGATGCCCTTCACATGGCCGCGCTTCAGCAGGGAGAGATTGGCCTCGGTAATGCCGATCTGTGCCGCCAGATCCCGGGAACTCATCTTGCGGCGGGCCAGCATCACATCCAGACGCACGACGATGGCCATCAGACGATCTGCGCATGGTCTTCCGCCATGCGTGCTGCCCGATGCATGATGTCGGCGATCAGATAGACCACGGCCCCCAGCACCAGGGTCAGCAGCGGCCCGCTGCTGATGCTGATTGCCAGCTGGCGCTGGCCGGGGGCGGCCAGAACGGTCGCCCCCAGCACCACAACCGTCGGTGCGATCAGCCCCGCAATCCCGCCGAGCGTCACCAGACCGGCGATCCGCCGAAGGGCGGCCACGGTCTCAATGGTGAAGATGGCTCCCCGGCCGACCGCCAGAAAGCAGCGCCGCGCCACCAGCAGGGCCAGACTGACCGGCAGCACCGGCGCCAGCATGCCGGCCAGAACAATGCCGACCTGCCACCAGACCAGCGCCGCAAGGTCGATCGTCTTCGAGAGGCCCGGAAGATCCGGCACCTGTCCCGCCGCACAGCTCACGACCACACCAACCGGCAGGGCCACGGCAAAGGCGGCGCAGAGATGCGCCAGGCGACGGCTGCGGCGGCAGAGGGCCCCGTCCTCCCGGCCCTTACCATCGTCGTCGAGCGTCTGATTGGCGGCGGGCAGGCGCATGATCCTTCACCTCTCGGCTGTGCCATCCATCGATACCCGCATGTTGCGGCAAAAATTTTCTGTTTTACAGAAAAATTTTGCCGCCAATTCCGATTCTGATCTGCCGGTCAGCCCTCCCGCACCGTCACCTGACGGGCCGGAAGACGCCCAGCCGTCCAGGCGCTGAACACGGTCGCGGCGTCCCCGATCCCGAAACGGTTCGCAATCTCGGGGACCAGCACGCCGTCGGCCGCCAGTCCGGCGATCCGATCGAGCTGACCGCCGCCACCTGCCAGGGCTGCGAAACCGGCCTCGACGCCCGCAGGTACCGCCGCATCTTCGGGCAGCGGCTCGGCGATGGCCAGGAAGCGGGCACCGGGGCGCAGACGGGCCAGCACCTGCCGCTGACGCGGGCCGCCGACGGTGTCGATCACCACCCCGGCCCCGGCGATCGCGGCGGCGAGGTCGGCCCCCTCTGCCGCAAGCACCTGCACCCCAGGCGCCGCGAGCCGGGCGGCATGGCGGCCGCTGACCGTCACGGCACGCCCAGGGCGGGCGATCTGCACCAGCGCCGTGCCCACCGCACCACTGCCCAGGATCACCAGCGGATCATCGGCGCCGGCCACCTCGTCCAACGCCTGCAGCGCGATGGCTGCCGGTGTGACCAGGGCCGCCGCGGTTGCGGCATCGATCACCGCCGGGCGCCGCGCCACGAAGCCGGCCGGCAGGGTGATCGCGGGCCCGAAGGCGCCGCCGGCAACCGGATCGCTGCGCCCGAAGACCTCGTCTCCGGCCGTGAAACCCGTCACGCCGGCGCCGACGGCCACCACCCGACCGGCGAAATCGGTGCCTGGTACCCAGGGCAGTGCGATCGGAAACCAGTCGGCCAGATGGCCCCGGGCGAGCTTGGCATCCAGCGGGTTCAACGCCGCCGCCTCTATGTCAACGCGGAGCTCTCCCGGCCCCGGCTCCCGCGGCGGCAGCTCCGCAAGGCCAGGCTCGGGCGTGGCCCCCATGCGGGTGAGGATCAGGCTCCGGGTCATGCCGCCGCTCCTTCCATCAGAGGCCAGGCGCCGATCTGACGGAACAGGCCGAACAGATCCTCCATATGGTGGGTGACCGCGATACGGTCGTCCTCGAAGCGATGGAATTCGTGGATGGTGAGACTGACCCGCCGGCCGCTGGCCGGTACGCCGAACAGCGGCCCCAGATGGGTACCGGTCGCCATCAGGCGTACGGCCGCCCGGTCGGGGCCGGTCAGCACCTCGACAATCTCGACCGCCAGATCGGGAAAGGCCTGCCGGAACAGGCGGAAGATCGGCTTGATGCCGGCAGGCCCCGCGCCCTGGCCGGGCATGGGCGGAATGTCCTGCCAGTCCGCCGTCAGCGCCAGATCGACCAGATCGACGTCGTCGGTGCCGAAACCACCATAGAGATGTTCCAGTGCAAGGCGCCGGCCAGGGGAAAGATCCGGCGCTTCGGCCGGGGGAATGCGGGCGATATCCGTGGGCATGATGCCTCCATCATCGGGTGACGATGGAGAAGGTGGGACAGCCTGTGTCATCATTGAAATCGATGCAGATCATATAAGGACATAGATCTGGTGGATCACAACGGTTTCGACCTCAATCTGATCGCCGCCTTTCAGGCGCTGATGGCGGAACGCAACGTCACCCGGGCCGCCCGGCGGATCGGGCTGACCCAGCCGGCGATGAGCGCGGCGCTCGCCCGACTGCGCCGCGCCACCGGCGACGAGCTGTTCGTGCGCAGCCCCAAAGGGCTCGCCCCCACCCCGCGCGCACTGGACCTTGCCCGCCCCTTCGGGCAGATCCTGGAGACGGTGGACATCGCTCTGGACCACAGGCCGGGTTTCGACCCGGTCTCTGCCAGTACCAGGGTGACGCTTGCGCTGTCGGAGCATCCGGCCCATCGCCTGTTGCCGGGACTGGGGCGGCGCCTCGCGGCGGCGGCACCTGGGATCGACCTGCAGGTGCTCGGCTTTCAGGGGCGCGAAGATGCGATCCGCCTGCTGGACGAGGCGGTGGCAGATCTTGCCGTCGGCGTGCCGCCGGGCCCGGAAGCGCGCATCCTGTCAGCACCGCTGTTCACCGAAGCTTTCGTCTGCATCGCCCGCAAAGGTGGGCCGGCAGAGGCGGCCCTTGCCGATCTCCCTTCCTTCCTCGACGCCCGCCACCTGCTGGTCTCCCCCGAAGGCGACGGCTTCGGAGTGGTGGACCAGGCCCTTCAGGCGCAGGGCCTCCGCCGCCGGGTCGGCCTGATGCTGCCGCAGATGTATGCAGCCCCAGCCATCATCGCCGAAACCGACCTGGTGGCCACGCTGATGGCCGGCGTGGTCGCGGGCGCGCGGCCGGATCTGGCCGTGTCTGCGCCCCCGCTGGCCCTGCCGGCGATCCCCTTTCATCTGCTCTGGCATCGGCGCACCGACGATCACCCGGCACAGCGCTGGCTGCGGCAGCAGGTGATCGAGGTCGCCGCCGAGCCGGCGCAGGATGAGGTCTTGTTATTTTAGAGACGATCGGTCTAAATTCATCGCATGACCGATGCCACCATCTCTGCCGCCCCCGCCATGCCTGCCCGCCGCCGGGGCCGTCCGCCCAAGGCCGGGCTGGTCGATGCGCGGGACCGGCTGGTGCGCTCGGGCGTCGCCATCCTGACCGAGAAGGGCTTCTCAGCCGTCGGGCTGGACGAGATCCTGAAATCGGCCGGCATCCCGAAGGGATCCTTCTACCATTACTTCGACGGCAAGGAGGCCTTCGGCGCCGCGCTGATCGACGCCTATGCGGCCTATTTCGCCCGCAAGCTCGACCGCTGGTTCCTGGACGACAGCCTGACGCCGATGACCCGGCTTGGCCGCTTCATCGCCGATGCCGAGGCGGGCATGGCCCGCCATGGCTGGCGGCGCGGCTGCCTGGTGGGCAATCTGGGCCAGGAGATGGGCACCCTGCCCGAAGGCTTCCGCGCGCAGATCGCCGCGGTGTTCCAGGACTGGCAGGCCCGCACCGCCGCCTGCCTGCGGGCGGCACAGGCCGCAGGCGAAATCGACCCGGCCCATGACTGCGACCGCCTCGCCGCCTTCTTCTGGATCGGCTGGGAAGGGGCGGTTCTGCGCACCAAGCTCGACCGCGACCCGGCGCCGCTCCGGCTGTTCGCCGCCGGCTTCTTCGCCCTGCTCGGCCATGTGCCGCCGCCGGTGCCGGCCACGTCATCAATCTGACCCCATCACCCGAACGGAGCCTCTCCCCGATGTTCAAGGCGATCCTGATCGACAAGGACGACAGCGGCTACCATGCCCGGCAGACCGATCTCGACGACGACCGGCTGCCCGCCGGCGATGTCACGGTCAAGGTCGGCTGGTCGACGCTGAACTACAAGGACGGCCTCGCCATCACCGGCAAGAGCCCGGTAGTGCGCAGCTTCCCCATGGTGCCCGGCATCGACTTGGCCGGTGTGGTTGAAAGCTCGGAACATGCCGACTGGAAGCCCGGCGACCGGGTGGTGCTGAACGGCTGGGGCGTGGGCGAGGTGCATTGGGGCGGGCTTGCCGGCAAGGCCCGGCTGAAGGGCGACTGGCTGGTGCCGCTCGCCAGCCCCTTCACCCTGCGTCAGGCGGCCGCCATCGGCACGGCCGGCTACACGGCCATGCTTTGCGTGCTGGCGCTGGAGCGACACGGCGTCACCCCCGACAAGAGCGAGGTGCTGGTCACCGGTGCGGCGGGCGGTGTCGGCTCTGTGGCCGTCGCCGTGCTGGCGAAGCTCGGCTACAGGGTCGTGGCCCTGACCGGCCGGCCCGAAGAGGCCGATTATCTGACGCGACTCGGCGCCGCCGAGATCATGGACCGCGCGCCCTTTGCCGAGCCGGGCAAGCCGCTTGCGAAAGAGCGCTGGGCCGGTGCGGTCGACGTGGTCGGCGGCCAGACCCTCGCCAACATCTGCGCCCAGATGAAGTATCGCGGCACGGTCGCCGCCTGCGGCCTGGCCGGCGGCATGTCGCTGCCGGCGACCGTCGCCCCCTTCATCCTGCGCGGCGTGACACTTGCCGGCGTCGACAGTGTGATGTGCCCCAGGCCCGACCGGCTGGAGGCCTGGCAGCGCCTCGGCCGCGACCTCGACCCGGCGCTTCTCGACGAGCTGACCACCGAAATCGGCTTCGACGAGGTGATCCCCACCGCCGCCCGCATTCTTGAAGGCAAGGTCCGCGGCCGCGTGGTCGTGCCTGTGAACCCGGAGCTCGGCTGACGATCGCCTCCGCCCGCCCCTTAAGAATCCCTCCCCAACGGAAACGCCCCGCCATGACCGACACCGCACCCGCCACCCTGCCGATCAGCCGCTTCCCGGTGCCCTCGCTCGACGAGATGCCCGAAGACATCCGCGACCGCCTGCTCAAGGTGCAGGAGAAATCGGGCTTCATCCCCAATGTCTTCGTGGTACTGGCGCGCCGGCCGGATGAATTCCGCGCCTTCTTCGCCTATCACGACGCGCTGATGGACAAGCCCGGCAACCTGACCAAGGCCGAGCGCGAGATGATCGTGGTCGCCACCAGCAATCTCAATCAGTGCCAGTATTGCGTCGTCGCCCATGGCGCCATCCTGCGCATCCGGGCCAAGAACCCGCTGATCGCGGATCAGGTGGCGATCAACTATCGCAAGGCAGACATCACCGAACGTCAGCGCGCCATGCTCGATTTCGCGATGAAGGTGTCGTTCGAAGCCTATGCGGTGGAAGAAGCGGATTTCGCCACCCTCGCCGCCCACGGCTTCACCGAAGAAGATGCCTGGGACATCGCCGGCATCGCCTCGTTCTTCGGCCTGTCGAACCGCATGGCCAATGTCACCCGCATGCGGCCGAATGACGAGTTCTACACCCTCGGCCGTTGAGGGCTGCGGCTTCCGTTTCAAGCGATGAAGAAGGCCGGCATCCAAAGATGCCGGCCTTCTTCATCAGCCGTTCATGCGCCGACGCGCCTGCTCTCAGCGCCTCACCATCACGCCTCCGCTCCTGACGCCACCCGTGATGAATTCAGTCCTCCCAGGAGGTCACATAATCGACGATATACGTCGCCAAGAAGTTGGAGGCATAGTTGATTGCGACGAGAACAACGACCGGGACACGAGGGCCTCGTGCCTGTCTTGGGCTGCCCCAGAGCATATACATGACGCCTGACGTCAGCGCGACGGCGATACCATTGGTTACTTGATTCTGAAGATATTCTCCAATCGGAATCGAGAGCAATTGCCCAGCGGATACGTCCTCTTCACTGAGGGATGAATAGATTTTATGGGCAACGGATACCCCGAACAGGATCATTGACGGTACTTCCGGGACAATACCTGCGGAGACCGCCTCCTTCGCGCCTGCAAGCGTTCCATAGCCATTGAACAGGGCGATGAACTTATTGTTGCCGGCGCCAAAAAAGCCGCGATTGAACACCGTGTTGAAATTTCTGTGATACCCGGCGAAGACGACACGTGGCACGCCTCGGACACTCACGACCCGGGCAGTGACCACGCGCGGATTGATGCCCCCGGTGTTGGGGTCAAAGATGGCGAAACCATTCCAAAGGTATTGTCTATTTTCGGCAACATAAGCCAACATACCGCCGAACGTATCTATAGCCCATTGCCGATGATCAGGCTTCGACAGGTCAATCCATTGCTCATAAGTGTAATCGGCTGGAATTGGCGAGGTTCCACCAGGCGGCAGCGTGGATACAGGATCCGAGACAAGGGTGATCGGCGTGATGGTCGGCCTTGTGTGGGTATTTATACGTGCCAAAGGGGCGGCATGAACCGTCAAAGTCAGCGGCTCCTGGCCGACCTGATCGACTGGGATTTCGCTCAGGATGCCGCTGCTGGTGGCTATGGTTAATAGCGCACCGGGAAGGGTTTGCGCTTTCAAACGTACATGGGCGCCGTCCTGGACGATCATACTCGTTTGAATCTCAGAGAGTTGCCCGTTCACCGACTCAAGAGCAAAATGCCCTCTTGTCATTGACAGCTGATAGTCTTGCTCAGTGCCGGTGAGTGATTTCAGCGAGAGATCGATATCGATGTCGCGAGGCTTCATTGCGACCGCCTCGAACGTCACAACGATGTCATAGAAGCCGAGACCATGCGGCTCTCCCGCAATTGTGGCGGTCACGTCGAAACCAAAGGTTTGATAAGGTAACGTTTGAGTTGATTTGTCGTTAACGAATCTGGTGAGCGCTGCGCCGGCGCTTCGCAGCGCCCAGAACATCTCATTCTTCCAGGGTTGGCTGCGGCCGTCGAGCATGATGACCACAGCGCCGACGAACCTCCCGTGAATGCGCATCTGAATCTCGAAGGTCTCAATCGCATCGCCGCCGACGAAAATCAGACTGCGGTCGATATGAACCACCTTGGCGCGTTTCCGACCGGCATTGACAAAATTTGTGGCCAGTTCCACTTTATGATCGAAGCTGTGGACCGGCCCTTGCCTGACGAGCTCAACACTCAAACCCAGCGAGGAGTGATTTGTGATATACAGGTTGCTACCCATCACTTACTGCTCCTGATTTTAATCATATAATCGCTAAACCTGCCCCATTTTTGATCTTCAACCATCGAAAAATCGAACGCGTTGGCCCCGATCTGGACTCGGATATCGTGGCAACGATGACCTCCGACCCAATTGAGAGTGGTGCTTGCGGTTCTGGAGCGCCACCAGATACCACTTCCAATTTGATGCCCGCGCACCATTACTCCAAACGACGCCGCATAGATTCCACTTAGAAAAAAGGCAACATCCAGCACAGCGTATCTGTGGGTATGGCGTTCAATCTCCATAATCTTCGCCTTTGTCACCCGCGATTTTATCTTATGGGACATGAGGTGCGCCGGGAATTCATCGGGCCCGCAATTGGTTAATTGCAGGTCGATCGGCACCGCGATGTCGGCCGAGACATAGACATTGGATGACATTATTCACCTTTGGGTTTGCCTCACCTTTCGCCGGGACATACTGTGCGGGAGGCTGTTGGTGTTGATTCACCTTGAGTACGGAACAAAGTTGGCGTTGCGGCGATTTTTGCGCACGCAGCGCGGCCGCCTCTATCGTGCCGCCAAGCTCCTTTATTTTGTAACCCATTGGCAGATAAGAGATTCGGCCTGACCTGCATGCCACTGGACTTGGAGGCACAGCCGGACAATGTCCGGAACTTTTCGTGTATCAATTAATCACGTTTTCACGTGAAGACATTTTAAATTAATGGCCCCACTCGAAGCAAAACGCAACACAAAGTTATATTTTTTAACATATTTCAATCAGTAAGTTGATGCATAACGGCTATACGATGAAAAACGCCCGAAATGTAAGGGGATAAGATCGTTCAGTTTTCTGATCGCCGGGCGACACGGCAGAGACAGCCGACATGCCCCAAAGAGTCGGCCAGTCATCCGGTGGCTTTCATGATCGGAAGGTGACTTCAGGGGTTATGACGGCGAGAAGACATACTCGCCTGATACCTTGCGGCTGGGCCGTCAGGCGTGGCCACCCTGCAGAAAGTTCCCGATCATGAAGCAGATTGCCCTTATTCCTCTGTCCGGAACCTACGCCGTCGCCCGGCTCGATCCCCTTGCCCCCATTCCGGGCTGGGCCGACGGGCCGGGCTTCGTCTCGATTTCGCGCCCCGCCGACGAGCTGTCGGTGGTGTGCCTCGCCGAGCGGGTGCCCGATGATGTCAGGGCAGACCGGGCCTGGTCCTGCTTCAAATTCCAGGGCCCCTTCGCCTTCGATGAGACCGGCATCGCCGCCGCGGTTCTGCAGCCGCTGGCGGCCGACGGGATCGGCATCTTCCTGGTCTCGACTTTCGATACCGACTATCTGCTGGTCCAGGCGGCCGACCGGGAGCGGGTGATTGCAGCGCTCAGCGCCGCTGGCCACCGGATCGGGTGAGCCCCCTCCCTGATCAGGCCGCCCGGGGCCTGATCAGGCTTGCCGCCACGAAGGCGAAGCAGGCGGCCGCCGCGAAGAAGGCGAGGCCGTGGCGGGTGGCATCCATGGCCGCCCCGGCAAGTACCGGCCCAAGCAGCGCGCCCACGCCCCACATCAGCCCCATCGCCGCATAGATGCCGACCAGGTCGCCGCCCTTGAAGCGGCTGCCGACCACGGCGAGCATGATGGTATAGACGCCGACGAAGGCACCGCCCCAGACGAACAGCAGCACCCAGGTCACGATCTGGTGGCCCAGCGCCAGCGGCCAGACCAGGGCGCCCAGCCCCGCGACGACCGCCAGAATCCGAACCAGCATCATCCGGTCCATGCGGTCGCCGATCCAGCCGATCGGCAGTTGCAGCAGGATGGCGCCGACCATCATCACCGACATGAGCCCCGTGGCCCCGCTCTCGCTCCAGCCCAGATTGCCGGCATAAAGCGCGAGGAAAGACAGGCCCGAGGTTTCGAGCGCCGCATTCAGCATGATCGCCGCGATCGCGACCGGGGCGAGCCGCATGAAGTAGAGCGGGCTTTTCTTCACCGGGTGTTCGAAGGCCGGCGCCCTCACTTTGGGGGCCGCGACGAACAGCGCCGCACCGGCCGCGATCGCCGCACCGACGATATAGGCGGTCGCGCCTTCCGAGCCGATCGCCGCCAGGATGGCCGGGCCGGCCGCAAAACCGACCGAGAGTGCCGCGGTGTAGATCGCCATGGCCTGCGCACGGGTGCGTTCGGTGGCGAGCGCATTGGTCCAGGTTTCCGAGAGCACGAACAGGGTTTCGGACGAGGCTCCGAGCAGCAGGCGGAGCACGAACCACACCCAGACCGGCGTCGCCGGAAACAGCACCAGCACCACCGCCGCCAGCACCAGCGACAGGATGACCATGCGACGGATGCCGAGACGCGGCACCACCCGCGGCAGCAGGAAGGCCATGGCCAGCACGCCCAACGCATGCATCGCCGCATTCGCCCCGATCGCGGCCGGATCCAGATCCCGCCGGTCGAGGTCGAGCGCGATCAGCGCCGCGCTGAGTGAATAGGTCAGGCCGAACATGGTCGCGGTGGCGATGACCGCCGCCCGCGACAGCAGATTGCCCCGCGGGGTGCCCTCATCTTCGGTCGCGCCGTCTTCGGGCGCGGTCGCCTCGGTTCCGGTCATGCCGCCGGCGCTCCCCTATCGGTGATCTCACCATCGACCCGCCCAAGGAAGCCGCGGAACCGCTGCCCCCAGGACACATCCCGCCGCTCCACGATCCGGACCAGGATGCGGACATAGTCCAGCACCAGCCCCGGCGTCCAGGTCATCGAAGAGGCCCGGGTGCGGATCATCGCCGCCACCCAGAGATCAGGGTCGATCATCAGCCCCAGCAGGCGCAGCCAGGGGTGACGCCCGGCCAGTACGCCTTCCAGTGCCGCGTCCAGCCCGGCCGCCACCACCACCGAACAGTTGCGGTTGGTGATGTTGTAGGTGGCATCCTGCTTATAGCCGGCCCAGAAGGCCTTCAGCCGCCGCGGGTTGAAACGGTGGACCTCGATCCTGAGATCGGCCGGTCGCCAGTCGGCAGCCTCTTCCTCGTAACTGCGCTGAAAACTTCCGGCCATGTCATTGTCAGCGCGCGAACTGAACACGGTCATCAGCCCCCGCCCGTTCAGGTCGAAATCGGTCGCAGGCCAATGGCTGATATAAAGGTCCGGCGCCAGCTCCAGAGAGGCATGGCCGCCCGAGAACACCCCCTCGTCATCCTGCGCCCCCAGATAGCGATCGATCACCGGCCGGCCCGCCCGGGTCCGCTCCGGCCCCGCCGGCATCCAGATACGCACCACCATCGGCGGATCGTCAGGGCCGCGCGGCGGCGCCTCGCCGATCAATACCGGGGCATGATCATACCAGCCGCGCCCCGAGAAGACCGGGAGCAGCAGGATCGCGGCCTCGTCCTCCAGCCCGCGCAGCAGCAGGCCCAGCCGGATCAGCAGCCAGCCCGACAGGCCGATGAACAGGCCGATGCAGAACGCCACGTTCCACGCTCCGGAAAACGGCCAGCCCGCCAGCATCATCACCGCCAGGATCAGTTCGGCGATGCCGCAGGCGATCGAGGTCACCCAGCCGGTAAAACGGGTGAGCAGGGTCATCAGGATGCGGAACGCCCCGTCCAGGATGAAGGCGATCGCAAAAGCCGTCGACAGCAGCCAGCCGGTTTCGAAGGCCGTGCCCAGGATCAGCAGCCCGGCCAGGATCGCCATCATCGGCCGGGCCAGGGCCAGCCAGCGGCGCGGCCCCGACGAGGCGACGGCGACCACCGCCATCAGCAGGCCCGAGCCCAGAAATGCGAGGCCAAGCGCCAGATAGGTTGCAATGGTCAGCGTGGGAGACAGGCCCGCCATCAACGCGGCAGCGATGGCGAGCAGGAAGGCGCCGGCACCGGCGAGAGAATACCATCGCGTTCGGAATGCATCCGGACCGATAAGAAGGAAGGCGAGCTTGAGCAAGGGGACACCGGACAGCGGACGGCTTGGTTCAGACTGCAGATTTCATCCACGATCCGCGACCGGCGTCAATCCTGCCCCGCTGTCCTGCAAACCGCCGTCGACCGGCCCTGCCCTACTCCAGAACGATCGGGATCAGCGAGGCGACCAGCAGGGCCGCCATGACGATGTTGAAGGTCCGAAGTGCCCGGGCCGTGCGCAGCAGCCGGCCGGCCCCCACGCCGACCAGGGTCCACAGCACCGAGCAGGGAAAGGTGACGATGCCGAAGACCAGAGCCAGGGTGATCGCCGGCAGCAGCGTGCCGCCCGCCCCTTCGCCCTCGCCCACATAGGTGACCATGGCACTGGCCGCGATCACCCAGAATTTCGGGTTCACCAGCTGGAAGGCGGCGGCTTCCAGACTATTGAGCGGCCGGCCGCGCCCGCCGCTGCCTGCGGGCGTGCCCTCCGGCGCGGGCCGGGCCGTCGCGATCTTCCAGGCCAACCAGAGCAGATAGCAGATGCCCACCCATTTCAGCACGTCATGTACCCCGGGTGCCGCAACCAGCGGCGAGCCGAAGGCACCGACGGCCGCCAGGATGACGGTCACCCCCAGGCTGATCCCGGCCATATGCGGCAAGCTGCGCAGGAAGCCCCAATTGGCCCCCGACGCGGTCAGCATGGTGTTGTTCGGTCCGGGCGTCGCCGACATCGCGATCGCGAAGACCACCACCGAGGCCATCCATTCCCAGCCCATCCGCACCCCCACCTGCCCCGCCTCCACCACCGGAGGTTCATCGTCAGACGATAGCCGCGCTGCCCGGCAATCGGGTTGCGAAGATGCCAGCCAGCAGCCGATACTTGGCATCAGATGCCAATTTTTGGTGCCGAAAGCCGGTCACATGCCGATAAAACTGGACGAGATCGACAAGCGGATCCTGCGTGCCCTGCAGCGCGACGGCCGGATGCAGAATGTGGAACTGGCGCGCGAGGTGGGGCTGTCGCCCTCTCCCTGCCTGCGCCGGGTGCGGCTGCTGGAAGAGGCCGGCATCATCCGTCGCTACGCCGCCGTGGTCGACCCGGCGAAGATCGGCCTGCCGCTGTCGCTCTTCGCCCGGATCTGGCTGGAGGCGCAGGACGCCGAAACCATCGACCGCTTCATCGCCGCGGTGCGCGAATTTCCCGAGGTGGTCGAGTGCTACATCATGCTGGGTGATTGCGACGCCCTGCTGCGGGTTGTCGCCGCCGATCTGGACGATTACCGCCGCTTCCAGGCCAATCACCTCAGCCGGGTGAAGGGCGTGCGCAACATCAAGACCGATGTCCCCAGCCAGACGGTGAAGCAGAGCGTCGCCCTACCCCTGCGTTGACCCGACCCCGGCCGGAAAAAATCCTGCCTGGACTCATACTTGGCATTTTCATATTCTATCGATATACCATTTCATAGAATATGAAATGCCGAGCTGCGAGGAGACGGGATGATCGACCAGCCCATCATCCGCCAGGGACCGCCCCTGCTTCACGATCCGGCCCCCGAATTCCGGGCGCGGACGACGATGGGCGACCGGGCGATCGCCGATTATCGGGGGCGCTGGCTGCTGCTGTTCTCCCACCCCGCCGACTTCACCCCCGTCTGCACCAGCGAATTCATCGCCTTCGCCCGGGCAGCCGACCGATTTGCGGCCCTGGACTGCGATCTGCTGGCGCTGTCGGTCGACAGCCTGTTCTCGCATGTCGCCTGGATCCGCAGCATCCACGACCAGTTCGGGGTGAAGATCCCCTTCCCGATCGTCGAAGACCCGTCGATGGCCATCGCCCGCGCCTATGGGATGATCGCCCCCAACGCACCCGATGCCTCGATGGTGCGTGCGGCCTTTGTGATCGATCCGATGGGTATCATCCGCGCCATCAGCTGGTATCCGATGACCACCGGCCGCAATGTCGCAGAGCTGCTGCGCCTGGTCGCCGCCCTCCGGGCCGCCGACGCCCATGATGTCGCCACCCCCGAGGGCTGGATGCCCGGCGACGACGTGATCCTGCCGGTCGACATCTCGCCCGACACCCTTTTCGACCGCCAGGCGCCCGGAACCGACTGGTATTTCCGCACCGGCCCACTGCCCGACAGCCCGACCGGAGACTGCGGATGAGCCTGGATCCCAAAGCCGTCACCGAAGGCGCCGCCCGGCTGCGGGTGCTGGCCCATCCGGCCCGGCTGCGTGTCGCCTTCTTTCTGATGGAGGGCGAATGTGCGGTCGGCGGAATAGAGGAAGCCCTGGGCATCCGCCAGCCCAGCCTGTCGCAGTATCTGGGGGAGCTGCGCGAGGCCGGGCTGATCACCGGCCGGCGAGTGGGGCGGACGATCTTCTATCGTGTCACGCCCGGCCATGCCGAGCAGCTTCTGGGCCTGCTGCGGCAGGGCTTCGGTGGCGCCGAAGCTGCCCCCATACCGGCTGCGGTTCCAGCGACCACCGCCTCTGCCAGACCTGCCACACCCACGCGACGCCTGACGCCGGCTGCGACTTTCGCCGTGGTGGGGGAGCGGTAAGGCGCTGAAGGCAAAGCCATAGACAACGGCCGCCGGGCAGACCCGCGCCCCGCGACCATCCGGGTTACGCCACGCGGGCGAAAGGGAACCCGACTCATGATGGTGCTGCAATCAGTCCTCGCCGTCGCCTCCGGCGGTCTCGTCGGCTTCACGCTGGGCCTGATCGGCGGCGGCGGCTCGATCATGGCGACGCCGCTGCTGCTCTATGTCGTGGGCCTGCCGCCCCATGCGGCGATCGGCACCGGCGCGCTCGCGGTCTCGTTCAATGCCTTCGCCAATTTTGCCGGTCACGCCCGGGCCGGCAATGTCCGCTGGCGCGATGCCGGGTTGTTTGCCGCCATCGGTGTCGGCGGTGCCGCCATCGGGTCGTGGATCGGCAAGGATGTCGATGGCCAGCGTCTGCTTTTCCTTTTCGCCCTGCTGATGATGGCGGTAGGTGTGCTGATGCTGCGCCGCGGCAGTGGCGGTGGCGCAAGCGGCGCTCATGAACCCCGGCGCCTGCCGCTGGTCATCCTGGCCGCCGCCTGTGTCGGGCTGCTGTCGGGCTTCTTCGGGATCGGCGGCGGTTTTCTGATCGTGCCCGGCCTGATCTTCTCGACCGGTATGCCGATGCTCTACGCGGTGGGCTCGTCCCTGCTGGCGGTGGGTGCGCTCGGCCTTACCACCGCCGCCAGTTACGCAGCCTCGGGCCTGGTCGACTGGCCGATTGCGGCCGAATACATCGTCGGCGGCCTGGCCGGCGGCTATCTCGGCATGCAGCTCGCCTGCCGCCTGGCCACCCGTAAAGCCGTGCTGAACCGCATCTTCGCGGGTCTCGTCTTCGTGGTCGCCCTCTACATGCTCTATCGCAACGCTGCTGCCTTTGGCCTCGGCATCTGACGCACGGCCCTCTCAGGCGCAGACATATCAAGAACAGGAGGAAACCCCCATGGTCCCGTCCCCGGCCACCGGCTGATCACGCCGTCCGGGTCACACCGTGTGCGGTTTGGCCCGACTCCATTCTCAATCAAGGGTTACACATCACAGGCCGGTCGTGACGATCGGGGCCGCATGCGATGATGCATGCCTGCCCGCAACCGCCAGCTGATACCGGCCCTCCCGACGGGAGTAGCCATCCCATGCCCCGCACGCACGCCCTGTCGCCGACAGTCTCGGTCGCGCCCCAGATCCATCCGGAAGACATGGCCGATCTGGCCGCCGCCGGCTTTCGCGCAGTCATCTGCAACCGGCCCGACGGCGAAGGCCCTGATCAGCCGGTTTTCGAGGAAATCCGCCAGGCCGCACAGGCTGCCGGGATCGAGGCCGCCTTTCTGCCCGTCGCCTCGGGCAAGGTGACGGATGACCAGGCCGGCGCCTTTGCCGGGCTGATCGACCGCCTGCCGCGGCCCGTGCTCGCCTATTGCCGCTCGGGCACGCGCTCGGCCACGCTCTGGTCGCTGGCCGAAGCCGCACGCGGCCGGCCGCTGCCCGAAATCATCGCCGCCGCAAAAGCGGCCGGTTACGACATGACCGGCGTCGCCCGCCGGATCGCCAATGGCGGCCGCACGCCGGTGGACGGCACCAGCCTCCACCATGACGTGGTCATCGTCGGCGGTGGCGCCGCGGGTATCGCCGCCGCATCCAGCCTGAAGGCCCGCAAGCCCGATCTCGACATCGCGATCATCGATCCGGCCGATATCCACTACTATCAGCCGGGCTGGACCATGGTCGGCGGCGGCGTGTTCGATGCCCGCACCACCGCCCGGACGATGGCCTCGCTGATCCCGCCGGGCGTCACCTGGATCAAGGCGGCGGTGGCGGCCTTTGAACCCAATGCCAGGGCCGTCATCCTGGATGGCTGCCGGGTGATCACCTGGCGGGCGCTGGTCGTCGCCCCCGGCCTCAAGCTGGACTGGACCGCCATTCCGGGCCTGGCCGAGACGCTGGGCCGCAACGGCGTCACCTCGAATTACCGCTATGATCTGGCCCCTTACACCTGGGAGCTGGTCCAGGGCATGAAGAGCGGTCGGGCGATCTTCACCCAGCCGCCGATGCCGATCAAATGCGCGGGCGCACCCCAGAAGGCGATGTATCTGTCCGCCGACCACTGGCGCCGGCAGGGTGTGCTCTCAGGGATCGACATCAATTTCTGCACCGCCGGGGCGGTGCTGTTCGGCGTGAAAGACTATGTGCCGGCGCTGATGTCCTATGTAGAGCGCTACGGCATTCATCTCCGCTTCCAGGAAAGGCTGACCCGCATCGACGGGCCCGCCCGCACCGCCTGGTTCACCCGCACCGATGCCGCGGGGCAGACCAGCACGGTGGAGCGCGGTTTCGACATGATCCATGTCGTGCCGCCGCAATGCGCGCCCGATTTCGTGAAGGTCTCGCCGCTTGCCGATGCGGACGGCTGGGTCGATGTCGACCCGTCGAGCCTGCGGCACCGGCAGTATGACGGCGTCTATGGCCTGGGCGACGTCTGCAACGCACCCAATGCCAAGACGGCGGCCGCCGCCCGCAAGCAGGCGCCGGTGGTGGCCCACAATCTGCTGCGCGATCTGGGCCTGATTTCGGGGGTCGACGCGGTTTATGACGGCTACGGATCCTGCCCGCTGACCGTGGAGCGCGGCCGGATCGTGCTCGCCGAATTCGGCTATGGCGGCAAATTGCTGCCGAGCTTCCCGAACTGGCTGATCGACGGCCGCCGGCCCAGCCACCTCGCCTGGCTGCTGAAAGAACGGATGCTGCCCTGGATGTACTGGAAAGCGATGCTGCGTGGTCGCGAATGGCTGGCGAAACCCAAACCTGCCCTTCCCGCATCGGCGCAATGATCACTCACCACCAGCCGCGGGTGGCGTAGTCGGCGCCCGACAGCGCGAAGAGGATGCCGAGCCAGGCGATGGCGCCCAGCGCCATCACCCTGACGAGCCCCGCCTCTTCGCCCAGATGCATGAAGAACCAGAAGATCAGTCCCACCTTGATCGCCGCGATCAGCAGGCTGGCGGTCAGGCTGGCCGCGCCGTGCAGAACGGCACTTGCCGCCACCGTGGCCGCCAGCAGCACCAGCAGCGCCGCCCAGATCAGGATCAGCCGTCCGATACCGGTCATCATTCTCACCGTATCAGATAGAGCGCGGGATAGAGGAAGACCCAGATCACGTCGACCAGATGCCAGTAGAGGCCCGCGACCTCCACCACCACCGCCCGTTCCGGCAGCTGCAGGCGGCCGAGGCCGATCCTGAGGGCAAGGCCCGCAAGCAGCACCACGCCGATGCTGACATGGATCGCATGCAGCCCGGTCGCGATCATGTAGAGGTTCATGAACAGCCGGCCTGCCGGGCCCGACAGGCCGTCCGACATCCCCCTGAACGGCAGCAGCCCTTCCTCTGCCTCCATCCCCCATTCCATGCCCTTGACGCCCAGGAACAGAAGCCCGGTCAAAGCCGCGCCCAGAAGCAGCATCCAGCCGAGCCGCACCCGCCCGGCCCGCGCCGCCCGCACCGCCACGGCGACCGCCAGGCTGGAGGTCAGCAGAATGGCGGTATTGGCGGCCCCGATGAACAGATGCAGGCGCTTTGAGGCTTCCACCACCTCGTGCGGGTGCAGGCCGCGAACCACATAGATCGCCGCGAACAGCCCGCCGAACAGCATGATCTCGGTGCCGAGGAAGACGAACATGCCCATCAGATCGGCGGTGCGCTGCTGGGCGGGCCGGGCATAGGGGTCGTGCAGCCGGACGTTCTCAGCCATGTTTCGCCCCCTTCATCTCCACCTCATAGCCGTCATAGGGGCCTTCCGAGACCACAGGCGGCGGGTAGAAATTGTGCTTGGGCGGCGGCGAGGCGACCGTCCATTCCAGCCCGGTCACGCCCCAGGGGTTGGGGCCCGCGGGCCGGCCATAGCGCAGCGACCAGAACAGATAGGCGAAGGGCATGACATAGGCGACCGCCAGGATAGAGGCACCGGTGGTCGACATGATGTGCAGCACCTGAAAGGCCGGGTCATAGCTGTGGTAGCGCCGTGGCATGCCCAGATAGCCCAGGATGAATTGCGGGAAGAAGGTGAGGTTGAACCCCAGGAAGATGAACACGGCCGACAGCGTGCCCCAGAGCCGGGGATAGATCCGGCCGGTGATCTTGGGCCACCAGAAATGCAGCGCGCCGAAATAGGCCGAGACCGTGCCGCCGACCATGATGTAGTGGAAATGCGCCACCACGAAATAAGTATCGTGGAGATGCACGTCTATCGCCAGCATGGCCAGGATCAGCCCGGTCAATCCGCCCAGAACGAACAGGCCGATGAAGCCGGCCGCAAAGAAGAAGGGCGGATCGAGCGCGATATGGCCTTTGTAGAGTGTCGCCGTCCAGTTGTAGACCTTGATCGCCGACGGCACCGCGACCACGATGCTGAGGAAGGAAAACACCGCGCTTGCATACATCGACTGGCCGGCCACGAACATGTGATGGCCCCAGACCAGAAAGCCGATGATCGCGATCGCCATGGACGATCCGGCGACGAACCAGTAGCCGAAGACCGGCTTGCGCGCGGTGGCGGCGACCAGCTCGCTCACCACCCCCATGGCCGGCAGAACCATGATGTAGACCGCCGGGTGGCTGTAGAACCAGAACAGGTGCTGAAACAGCAGCGGGTCGCCCCCCAGCGCCGGATCGAACACGCCCAACCCGAACAGCCGTTCGGCCGCGATCAGCACCAGGGCGATCGACAGCACCGGCGTCGCCAGCACCAGGATGATCGAGGTCGCATAATGCGACCAGACGAACAGCCTGAGCCGCCCCCAGGTCATGCCCGGCGCCCGCAGCTTGTGGACGGTGACGATGAAATTGAGCCCGGTCAGAATCGAGGAAAAGCCGACGATGAACACCGCCACCGCCACCAGCACGACATTGCCGTTGGCGAACATCGACGACAGCGGCGTGTAGAAGGTCCAGCCGGTATCGACCCCGCCGGTGATCAGCACCACCAGTGTGAACAGCCCGCCCAGCATGTAGATGTACCAGCTGATCAGGTTCAGCCGCGGGAAAGCCAGATCGCGCGCGCCGATCATCAGCGGCAGCAGGAAATTGCCGAAGGTGTTGGGAATGGACGGGATCAGGAAGAACCAGACCATGATCACGCCGTGCAGCGTGAAGGCCCGGTTATAGCCCTCATTGCTCAGGAGATCGCCCTCGGGCGTCAGCAGATCGGCGCGGACCAGGGCCGCGGCCGCCCCGCCCACGAAAAAGAACAGGGTGACCGAGATCATGTAGAGGATCGCGATCCGCTTGTGATCGGTGGTGAACAGCCACGAGCGCAGCGTGTGCCCCGCCCCCAGATAGCTTGCCCGTTCGGTCGTGGTCGCGGTGGTCGCGGTCTCGGTCGCTCCGGTCATGGTCCGTCCTTCCAGCCCTGGCGCCGCAGCGACTTGATATAGGCCACCAGCTTCATCACCTGCTCTTCGTCGAGCAGGTTGCGGAAGGTCGGCATGATCCGCGGATAGCCGGCGGCGATCTCGGATTGCGGCAGCAGGATCGAGTCGCGGATATAGCGGTCGTCGGCGGTGATCACCCGGCCGTCATCCAGCGGTACGGGGCTGCCATAGAGCCCGTCGAGCGGCGGCGCATGAACCGTCGAACCCGGCCCGTGGCAGCCGCTGCAGCCCAGCGTGCGGAACAGCTGCGCCCCCTGTTCGGCAAGGGAGAGGTCAAGATCCGATTCTGCCAGCCAGCGGGCATAATCGGCCGGGCGCATCACCACCAGCCGGCCGCCCATGGTGGAATGATCGGTGCCGCAGAATTCGGCGCAGGTCAGCCGATAGGTTCCGGGGCGGTCGGCGGTGAACCACAGGCTGGTATAGCGCCCCGGCACCACATCGCGCTTCAGGCGGAGCGCCGGCACATAAAGGCTGTGGATCACGTCCTGCGATGCCATGTTGAGCCGCACCGGCGTCCCCGCCGGCACGTGCAGCTCGTCGATCTCTCGCTGACCGCCCGGATGCTGGAATTTCCACATCCACTGCTTGGCCACCAGGTTGATTTCCAGCGCGTCGTCAGGGGGCTCGTAGAGGTCGATATAGCTGCTGGTCGACCAGACGTAGAAGATCAGGATCAGAAGGAAGGGGATCAGCGCCCAAGAGGTCTCCAGCCAGACATTCCGGTCGGGGGCATGGCGGCGATCGACCTTGCGGCCGCGGCGATAGCGGATGGCGAACACCACCAGCAGCAGGAAGACCGGCATCGACAGGGCCGCGATCAACAGGCTGAAGGCCAGGGCCAGCCGGTCGATTTCGGCCGCATGGGCCGATGCCTCGGTGATCCAGGGGGCAAGGGAGGCGGTCATGAGCGCGGCCCCCCGCTCCGCCGGCGCCGTTCGCGCAGCACCGCAAGGCCGATCAGCCCCGCCCCCGCCAGAACCGTGGCGCTGCCGCCGATCCTGAGCGCCCACGAGACCAGCGAGCCATAGCGGCCGGTCTTCGGATCATAGTGATAGCAGAGCAGCAGCAGCTGATCGCCCCAGTCGCCGAGCCGCCCCTCCCCGGCCTCGGTCAGGGCCAGCGACAGATCGGTCGGCTCCGGCGCCACACCATAAAGCCAGCGGGCCAGACGACCATCGGCCGTCAGCACCGCCACGGCGGCGACATGGGCGTATTGCCCGATACTCTCGTCCCAGGCATAGCGGAAGCCCAGCGCATCGGTCACGGTCCGGATCTGGGCGGCCTGGCCGGTCACGGCCGCCATGGCGCCATGGCCGAGATCCGGGAAGCCCTGCGTCAGCTCGTCCAGACTGGCCCGGGCGGTCTCCGGCCCCTCATGCGGGTCGATGCCGAAGGCGACCACCGCAAAGTCCCGGCCGGCGGTGTAGTCCTGCGCCTGAATGGCGCGGGCCAGGCCGGCCATGGTCACACCGCAGATGTTCGGACAGTCGTGCAGCACCGGCGCCAGCAGGATCGGCCGGCCCCCGCCCAGCTCGCCCAGGGTGACGCGCGCGCCGGTCTGGTCGCGGAAGGCCAGATCCAGCGGGACACTCGCCCCGGGCTTCGGATCGATACCCGCCCGGTCGAAGGGGTCGAAGGGGGCCTGGGCGCCGGCCGGCAGGGCGGCGAGGATCAGGGTCAGCAGAATGGCGGCAAGGCGGATCATGGCGTCATCCCTTCCCCCTGCCCCCGGTCTGGCGCGGGGTGAGCTGGATGGGTGGGATGGGCGGGCCAGCCGCGGGCCGCCAGAATCTGCATCGCCCGGTCGATCGGGATATGCGCCCGCCGGCCGGGGCCGTCGATCCAGCGATAGCCCTGAAGCTTTGCCGCGGCCGCAGCTTCCACCGCCGCACGTTCGCGGCGCGGATCGACCTGAAGGCGCGGTCCCGCGGGGCCCGGCCGGGTATCGCCGATCGCCTGCGTCTGTTCCGGCCCCAGCCTGGGGGTCAGCAGCACCACGAGCACGGCCACCAGCGCCGCCGAGAGTGCAATCCCGGCGAAGAGCCCGATCACGGCACGCACCACGCCGCGGGCGGGTACGTCCTGTGGCTCGAAGCCCTGGTCGTCCCGGCGGTTACGGTGGGTGGCGGTCATGGTCGGCCCTCCCGGCTGCGCCGCGCACGGAGCCGCGCGGCCCGTTCCAGCAGCGCCGGCAGCGACAGCCCCGCCAGCAGGCCCAGACCTCCAAGGCTCAGTCCCGTAACCGCAAAGATCGACGTCGCCGGCGCCCCCGCCCGTCCCGCCGTGACCGGCAGCACCAGCCAGACCATTTCCAGCATCCGGCCGGCCAGCACTGCGATCGCAAGCCCGGTCAGCCAGCGTCGATGGTGGCGGACCGGCGGAAACAGAAGCAGAAGGGCGGGCACGAAGCTCAACGCCGCGACCATCCAGATCACCACCGTCCAGATCCCGCCCGCGCGATGCCGATACCAGAGCACGCTGTCGGGCAGATCATCGGACCAGCTGATGAAGTACTGCATGAAGGCGAAATAGATCCAGAGCAGCAGGGCCGAGAGCAGCAGCCCGCCCAGAATACCCGGCCGCGCCGAGCCGCCGCCCCTGCGCAACCGGATCAGGATCGCCACCGCCAGCACCGAGGCGGCCTGGATCGACAGCACATAGAGCCCGAAACCCGAGGAATGAAATCCCGGCTCCAGCGACATCAGCCAGTCGACCGCGAACATGGTGTGCAGCAGGGTGACGAGGATCAGCCCGCCGGCCGGTATGGCGACCGGCCGGCGCCGGGCAAGCAGCAGCAGGGCCGCAAAGCCGGCCACCACCGCCAGAAAGATCACCGTCCGCAGGGCGAAGAACCAGGGGGTGAGATAGAGGGTGCGGAAACCGGTCCGCTCGGGCCCCGACACCCAGGGATAGACCGCACCGGGCATGATCAGCAGCGGCAGGGCGGCAAGCACCATCAGCGGCAACAGCAGCAGCATCGCCTCTCCCGGCCCGCTCAATTCCTGGCGCCAGCTGCCCGGGATGATCCGGATCATCATGACCAGCACCAGCGCGCCCAGCGGCAGCCCCGACCAGAAGGCCAAGGCGGCGAGCCAGCCGGCCAGCACCGCCGGCTCTGCGATCATCCAGCCGAGGGAGACGAGGATCAGGGCCAGGGCCAGTATCCAGGGGCCGCGGATCCGGCCTCTGGCCGCGCGGGTCGTGTTGGGGGCGGGGGTCGTGTTGGAGGCAGGGGTGGTGCTGGGAGTGGGTGTCATGGCACCCCCTCCGCCAGACGGGCCAGATCCTGGTCGTCCAGCAGTCCGGCCGGCGCATCCTGGCTGAGTTGCAGCGCCCGGATATAGGCCGCGATCGCCCAGCGATCGGCCGGAGCGACCCGGTCGGCATAGGAAAACATCACCCCATGGCCGCGGGTGATGACGTCGACCACATGGCTGTCGGGCGCCCCCCGCAGCCGGGCGATATGAAAGCTCGGCGGCTCGGGGAAGCCGCGCGCCGGCACGATACCCCGGCCATAGCCGGCCTGGTCGTGGCAGGGGGTGCAGTAGATTTCGTACCGCTCCCGGCCGCGGGCGAGCAGCTCCATGCTCATCTCTGGCCGGGTGTTCAGGGCCGCAAGCGGCACCTCGTCGCCCCGCGCCATGGTGCCGGCCGGCGGCGCCTGGCGGGATTTGCCGTCGGCGAACAACCCGCTCGGCTCGTAGGAATCATAGCGCGGCTGGTAGCTCATCTCGTCGCACGAGGGCAGAAGGGCAAGCGCGGCCGCCAGCAGGACCAGGCGTTTCATTCCGGCGCCTCCCCCTGCAGCACATCCTCGATGCCGATCGGCGTCAGCGCCTCCAGCGCAGCCCGGGTGGCTGCCGGGTCGAAGCGGTCGTCATCGGCATAGACCACCAGAAAGAACCGGTCGGTGCTGGCCATGTGGAAGGCGGGCACGTCGAACAGCGGATGATGCAGCCGCGGCAGGCGGTTGAGCAGCAGCATGGCGCCGATCCCCGCCAGCACCGCAAACAGCACCATCAGCTCGAAGGTGATCAGCATGAAGGCCGGGTTCGAGATCAGCGGCCGGCCGCCGATATCGATCACATAGTCGAGATTGGTATAGACCTGCATGCCATAGCCCGTGGCGGCCCCCAGCACGCCGCCGGCAAGGGTGGCCCAGGCGATGCGGTTGTCCCGGAAGTCCAGCATCTCGGCCAGCCCCTCGATCGGGAACGGGGTATGGGCCTCCATCCGCCGATAGCCCTGGTCGCGCAGGCGGCGGATGCCGTCCTTCAGCCGGTCGGGATCGTCGAACTGCGCGATCATGCCGAAGACATTGCCGACGGGGGCGGGTTCACGCATTCCGGCGCGCCTCCTTTTCTTCCAGCGCGGCCTCGTTCACCTCGAAGGCCGAAATCACCGGCAGGGCGCGGACGAACAGCAGGAAGGGCACCAGAAAGACGCCGAGCATGCCGGCGAACAGGGCCCATTCCCAGAAACTCGCGTGGTATTCGCCCCAGGACGAGACCAGCCAGTCGCGATAGAGCGAGCTGACCAGCAGCATGTAGCGCTCGAACCACATGCCGATCGCGACCGACAGGCCGATCAGGAACAGCGCGGTCGGGCTGCTGCGCAGGCGGCGGAACCAGAGCAGCTGCAGCGGCACGAAATTGCCGATCACGGCGCCCCAATAGCTCCAGGCATAGGCGCCGGTCAGCCGATCGGTCAGGGTGCGGATTTCGTGTTCGCGGCCGGAATAGAGCACGTCGAACACCTCGGCACAGTAGCCATAGGCGGTCATCATGCCGGTCGCGAGCAGCAGTTTGCCCAGCAGGTCCAGATGCCGCGGCCGGACCAGATTGCCGAGCCCGAGCGCATGGCGCAGCACCACGGCGATCATCGAGACCACGGCAAAGCCCGAAAAGGCCGCGCCCAGCACGAAATAGGGCGGGAAGACCGTGGAGGCCCAGCCGGGGATCGGCCCTGCGGCAAAGAGCAGCGAGATTTCGGAATGGACCGACACCACCAGCGGCACGGCGATGGCGGCGGTCAGCCGATAGGCCTGCCGCCAGCGTGCCCAATGCCGGGCGGAGCCCCGCCAGCCCAGCGCCAGCAGGCCGTAGAACACCTGCTGGCAACGCTTGCGCGCCCGGTCGCGGGTGGCGGCCAGATCAGGCACGATGCCGATATACCAGAAGGCCACCGAAACCGTCAGATAGGTCAGCACCGCGAAGAAATCCCAGGCCAGCGGGCTTTTGAACTGCGGCCAGACCTCCATGGTGTTGGGATAGGGAAAGACCCAGTAGAACCGCCAGGGCCGGCCCAGATGCAGGATCGGGTAAAGCCCGGCGCAGATCACCGCGAACAGGGTCATCGCCTCGGCGAAGCGGTTCAGCGAATTGCGCCAATGGGCGTTGAGCAGCAGCAGCAGAGCCGAGATCAGGGTGCCGGCATGGCCGATGCCCAGGAACCAGACGTAATTGGCGATGGCGAGGCCCCAATTGACCGGGATGTTGTTGCCCCAGACCCCGACGCCGTAGAGAAACAGCACCCCCGCCGCCACCAGGAAGGTGGCGAAGAGCAGCAGCGCCACGCCGAAGCAGATCCACCAGGCCCGCGGCGCCGGATAGTGCAGCGGGATGCCGGTGACCTCTGCCGTCACCGCCGCATAGGGGCTGCGGGCGCCGCCGGTCGTGTCGCTCATCCCGCACCCTCCCCCTCGCTGCCCTCCCTGCTCTCACCCGGCGCCGTCTCCCCCGGTCCCGTTTCATCAGGCTCCTCGATCCGGGCCAGATAGGTGGTGCGGGGCCAGGTATTGGCCTCTTCCAGCAGGGCGTAGTTGCGGGGTCCGGTCTTCTGCCGGGTCACCTCGGCGCCGGGGTCGGCGATGTTGCCGAAGGTGATCGCCCGGGTGGGGCAGGCCTGCTGGCAGGCGGTCACCACCTCGCCATCGCCGATCGGCCGGCCGTCGATCTTGGCCTTGATCCGGGCATCGCTGATCCGCTGGACGCAATAGGTGCACTTCTCCATCACGCCGCGGTCGCGCACCGTGACGTCGGGATTGCGCATCGCCCTCAGCTCTTCCGGATCGTCGCCGGTATAGTCGAACCAGTTGAACCGCCTGACCTTATAGGGGCAGAAGGACGAGCAGGTGCGGGTGCCGATGCAGCGGTTGTAGATCTGGACGTTCAACCCCTCGGAACTGTGCACCGTGGCATTGACCGGGCAGCCCATCTCGCAGGGTGCCTGTTCGCAGTGCATGCAGGGGACGGGCTGGAAATAGGCGCGTGGCTCCGCGGGGTCGCCCTCGTGGTAGTGGTCGACCCGCAGCCAATGCATCTCCCGGCCTTCGGCGACAAGATCCTCGCCCACCATGGCGACATTGTTTTCGGCGACACAGGCGACCACGCAGGCATTGCAGCCGATGCACAGGTCCAGATCGATCGCCATCGCCCAGGACGGGCCGTCGCCGCTCTCCCGCACGGGGTAGAAGGTCGGCGCCCGGGCCCGTTCCGCTTCGGCCGCCTTCGGTCCCGGTGTTGCGCGGTGGTGGGAAATGTCCTGCGCATCGGGCGGCACGGTGCGGACGAAATCGAACCCGTCCATCGCCTGATGGGCCTGGGTGGTCGCGATCCGTCGGCTGGCGCCCGTCGCCTGAAGCCGGGCTTCTTCCACATGCCAGATTTCGCCGTGCGGGCGGATGGCAAAGGCGTCATAGCCGATCCCCTGCCCCACCCGGCCGGCCTTGCGCCGGCCATAGCCGAAGGTGACCGACACCGTATCGGCCTCCTGCCCGGGCGTGATCCAGACAGGGCCCTGCAGGCTGCGGCCCGCAGCGGACAGCGTCACCACATCGCCGCCCTTCAGCCCGCGTGCCGCGGCAAGCGCCGGGCTGATCCCGATCACATTGGTCCAGGTCACCTTGTTCGCGGGCTTCGGCGTCTCCTGCAGCCAGGCATTGTCGGCGAAGCGGCCGTCCCAGATGGTGGGGTCGGGGCCGAAGACCACGCTCAACCCGTCGACCACCGGTTCATCCGCCACGGCCGGCGGGTCGATCACGGCATCGGGCCTCACCTCCGGTGCTGCCGTGCCCTCGACCAGACCGGCGAGCAAGGCCGCCCGCCAGCGGTCTTCGAAGGCCGCGCCCCAGCGCTGCCGCCAGGTCTCCATCACCCAGGCGCGCTCCGGCGGCTCGGCACCGCCGGGCAGGATGCCGGTCAACCCGGCCAGCACCCGGTGCCGGCCACGCACGTCATGGAAGGGCCGCACCAGCGGCTGGATGATGCTGACGGTGCCGTCCACCGCCCGGGCATCGCTCCAGCTTTCCAGCTCGTGGGCCAGCGGCAGATGCCAGCCGGCGATGGCGGCGGTCTCGTCGACATGCAGCCCGGCATGAATGATGGTGCCCACCTGCGCCGCCGCCTCGCCGAAGCCGCTGCCGGCCGGGGCGGCATAGGCCGGATTGGCGCCCAGTACCGCCAATGTCGTCACCCGCCCGGCCGCCATGTCGTCGACCAGTTGGTCGAAGGAGGTGGGCCGGTCGAAGGAGGTGGACCCGGCGGGCGGCAGGGCCGCGACCGGTTCGGTGAAGCGCAGCGTCTGCCCCAGGGCGCCGGTCCGGGCATTGACCAGAAAGGCCAGGGCCTGCACCTCCGCAGGATGGCGGGGCCCCACCGTGAACAGCCCGCGCGGGCCCGCGGCGGCAAGCGCCCGGGCCGCACGCATCGCCCAGTCCCTTTCCCGGGCCGTCAGCGCAGGCCCGGTCGCCGGCACCTCGCCCACACCCAGTTCTGCGGCGATGGTCACCGCCAGACGGCCGATCCGCCGCGCCGGCGTCACCAGCCGGGCATCGGCCCGGGTGCCGGTCAGCGAGGGCACGGGCTCTGCCACCATCAGCCGGCTGTCGCCTGCCCCCGCCTGCAAGTCCCGCCGCCGCTCCGCCCAGCGCCGCGCCGTCACGATCTGATGCGGCCCGGGCCCCAGCAGGTCGTCATCCAGCGCCACGACCACCTCTGCCGCCTCCAGCGCCGGCTGGCGGTCGAGCGGCCGGCCGAAGGCAAGCGCCGCCGCCCGGCGCGGGCCATCCTCGGCCAGCGGCTCGAACACATGCCAGCGCGCGCCCGGCCAGCGCGCCTGCATCGCCCCGATCTGCCGGGCCAGTGTCGGGGAAGTGACGGTCCCGGTCAGCAGGCGGAAGCCCTCCCCGCCGGTCCCGTCCAGCAGTGAAACGAGGCGCGCCAGCGCGCGGTCGACCTCTGCCCAGGTCACCGGCCGCCCGTCCCGCAACGGCGCGGCCGACCGGTCGGGGTCATAGAGGTCGAGCAGGGCGGCCTGCAGAAACGGATCGGTGCCGCCCCGGGTCGCCGGATGGTCGGGATTGCCCTCCAGCTTCACCGGCCGGCCGACATGGGTCTTGCCCAGCACCGGCTGGGCATAACCGCACAGCGTCACCGCCGTCGCATACCAGCGCGGCTCACCCGGCACCATGAATTCGGGCGCGTTCACATAGGGCAGCGCCGCCTCGTCGCTCTCGCCCTCGCAGCCGGTGAAGCCGGCAAGGGCCAGCGAGGCGGCCATGGCCTTCAGAACCGATCGGCGGTCTACCTCGGGCATCAGCCGGGCGAAACCGGGAAACTCGGTCGCCACCGCCTCGCGGAAGCCGGGGGCCGCGGTCAGCTCGTCCAGGCTGCGCCAGAACACACGGCCGGTCTTGCCGTGCAACTGCCCCCTCAACCGGGCCGCCGCATCCGTCGCATCCGTCTTCGGGGTGTCACCGGTGGCAGACATCGCAATCGTCGAGCTTCGCAGGCTCGATGCCATAGACCTTGATCATCATCTCGCCATACAGGGCATGGCGTTCGGGGTGGGCGTCCCATTCGGACCAGTCCATCCGGGTCACCTGATCGGGCGGTCTCAACCGCGGGGCGGGATCGCGGTGACAGTCCAGGCACCAGCGCATCTGGAAGGGCTCGGCCCTTGCGGTCAGCGGCATCCGGTCGACCCGGCCATGGCAGGTGACGCAGGGCACCCCCCGGTCGATATGGATCGCGTGGTTGAAATAGACGTAATCGGGCAGCCGTGCGACGCGCTGCCAGGCGATCGGCCGACCCGTGGCCAGGCTGTCGCGCACAGGCGCCAGCACCGGCGCACCGGTCCAGAGTTGGGAATGGCAGGTCATGCAGACATGGGTCGGCGGCAGATCGGCATGTTCGCTGGTCTCCACGGCCGTGTGGCAATAGCGACAATCGATCCCCAGCCCGCCGACATGATGTTCGTGGCTGAACGGCACCGGCTGGTCCCGGACCCAGCCGATCAGCGTCGCATAGCTCGACTCCATGTATCCCCCGATGAACAGAACGGCGCCGACGGCGGCAAGGGCGACCAGAAGCAGCGCGGCCCTGAGCCGTGTATCGGCCGATTTGGTGAAAATCTGCGGCATTGCGCCCCTGCCCTCTTCGTCCGGCGGCAGCCTTGCCCCCTGCCGCCGAACAAGTGGTTGCAGTCTCGAAAGCGCCGAGCTGCCGATCGGTTCCGCATCAATCTGTCCCGGAACAGGAAAGCGGACGGCCGGTTGCCGATGCGTCTGCCCCAACCAAACCACCGGAGCCGCCGACGTGCTCTCGCTCTTCCAGCTTCTCGCCAGCCTGTTGACCGTCACCGCCGTCTTCGCCTGGCTGAACCACCGCATTTTCCGCCTGCCCGCGAATATCGGCCTGCTGGTGATGGGGCTGGGCGCCTCGCTGCTGCTGATCGCGATCGAGCTGCTCTTCCCGGAAACCCATCTCTACGGCGCGCTGACGCAGGGGCTCCGTCAGATCGATTTCTATGAAGCGGTGATGCACGGCATGCTGGCCTTCCTGCTGTTTGCAGGTGCGCTGCATGTGGACCTCGGCCGGCTGCGCCGGCGGGCGCCGGTGGTCGGGGTGCTGGCGACGGTCGGCGTCGGCATCTCGACGCTGATCATCGCGGGCGGGTTGTGGGCCGGGGCGGCGGCGCTCGGTATCGACATCGCCTTCGCCTGGGCCCTGGTCTTCGGCGCGCTGATCGCCCCGACCGACCCGGTGGCGGTGCTCTCCACCCTCAAGGCCGTCGACGTGCCCGAAACGCTCGAGACCGACATGACCGGCGAGGCCCTGTTCAACGACGGCATCGCCGTGGTGCTGTTCACCATCACCCTCGAAGCCGCGACCGGCCCGTCGGAGGGTTTCGGCCTCTCCCACATCCTCCGGCTGCTGGTGGTGGAAGCGGGCGGCGGGGCAGCACTCGGTCTCGCCACCGGTTTCCTGGCCTTTCGGGCGCTCAGGGCCATCGACGACTATTCGATCGAGGTGATGATCTCGCTCGCGCTCGTCACCGGTACCTACGCCCTCGCCGACATGCTGCAGATGAGCGGCCCGATTTCGGTGGTGGTGGCCGGCGTGCTGATCGGCAATCACGGCGCCGCCGACGCGATGAGTGCCCAGACCCGCCGCTATGTCTTCGGTTTCTGGACGCTGGTCGACGACACGCTCAACGCGGTGCTGTTCCTGCTGATCGGGCTGGAAGTGCTGGTGCTGGGCTTCGATCCGGACCTCGCCTGGATCGGGCTGGTCGCGATCCCCCTGGCCCTGCTGGCCCGCTTCGCCTCGGTCGGCCTGCCGGTCGCGGTGCTGGCGCACTGGAAAAGCTTCGCCCGCGGCACCGTCCCGGTGCTGACCTGGGGCGGGGTGCGGGGCGGGATCTCGGTCGCCCTCGCCCTCTCGCTCCCCGCCTCACCCGACCGGCCGGTGATCCTGGTCGCGGCCTATGCGGTGGTGCTGTTCACCATCGTCGTCCAGGGGCTCAGCCTGGACCGGGTGGTCCGCCGCACCGCCTTGCCGGACGACGCGACGGCCCCGGGGCCGGATCAGCCCTCCTCCGCCCCCTCGACACCCGGCAACGCATAAGCCACCAGTTTGCCGCGAAGCGGGGCGTGTCGGAACCCATCGGCCCGCCTTCCGTTGCCCCTGTACCTGGTCCGCATCACGGGAAGCGTCCGATGATCCCCACCTGGCTCCATATCCTCGCCATCCTGTCGATCGCCACCGGCCTGCTGGTCGCGATCGCCATTGCCGTCGACGAGTGGCGCCACCCCCAGCACATGTGGATCATGAATGTCGTCTGGCCGGTGACGGCGCTGTTCGGCAGTTTCCTGTCGCTCTGGGCCTATCGCCGTTATGGCCGGCTGGCCACGCGTGACCGCGCCATGGCCGCGATGAAGCGGAACGAAGACCCGCCCCATCGCCGCGAGACCCCGTTTCCGGCCATGGTCGGCAAGGGGGCGGCCCATTGCGGCAGCGGCTGCGCCCTGGGCGATCTCGCCGCCGAATGGCTGGCGGTGGCGGCGCCGGTGGTGGCCACCTGGTTCGGCTGACAGACCCTTTTCGCCGAGAAGATGTTCGCGGTCTGGATCCTCGACTTCGTGTTCGCCTTCGTTCTGGGCGTGGCCTTCCAGTATTTCACCATCAAGCCGATGCGGCAGCTGGGCGTGGTTCAGGGGCTGCTCCAGGCGGTGAAGGCCGATGCCGCTTCGCTCACCGCCTGGCAGGTCGGCATGTACGGCTTCATGGCCCTGGCCCAGTTCCTGATCTTCCGGCAGTGGCTGGGCACGAAGCTGGAGGTCGCGACACCGGAATTCTGGTTCATGATGCAGATCGCCATGCTGGCGGGTTTCGCCACCGCCTATCCGGTCAATTGGTGGCTGCTGTCGCGGGGCATCAAGGAACGGATGTAGGCCGCCGGGTCGATCAGGCGGCGACCAGGGCCTCGATCGCGGCGACCGCATCGGCGACGCCGTCCTCGGCCGTCATGGCTGCGGCCAGCGCCCCGGCGCGCGCGCGCATCTCGGGCCGGCCGGCGGCGGCGATGGCGGCGTCCAGGCGGTCGGCATCCAGCCGGGCGATATCCACCGGTGGTGGCGCCACGCCGGCCCGGCGCAGACGATCGGCCCAGAAGGCATTGTCGACCGCAAACGGCACCACCACCGAGGGCACGCCGGCCCGCACCGCCGAATGGCTGGTCCCTGCCCCGCCGTGATGGATCACCACCGACATCCGCGGAAACAGCCGGTCGTGGGGCGCCTCGCCGATCACGAACACGGCGTCAGGCAGATCGCGGGGGTCGACGCGGCTCCAGCCCGGGCTGAAGACGATGCGGTGGCGACGGGCGAGCCGCGACAGCTCGCGGGTCAGCAGCCGCGGATCGATGCCCGCCATGCTGCCGAAGCCGATATAGACCGGCGGCGGCCCCGCCGACAGAAATTCCTCGAGCGCCAGCGGCGGCGTCCAGGCCGCTGCCGGCCGGACCCATTGCCCGCAGACCCGCGCCGTGACCGGCCAGTCCCCCGGCCGGGGCACCAGGCCCGGCGAAATGCCGTAGAGCATCGGATGATCCCGCCAGGCGTGGAGCCGGGGCGGCAGACCGCAGACCCTGCGGCGGGCGGCATTGGTGCTCTCGGCAAAGCCTCGCCAGAACCGCTCGTTGACCAGCCTGTGGCTCAGGCGGTTGAACGGCCGGAACACCCGCCCGGGCCTGATGAAGGGCGACGGAAAGGCCGATGTCGGCGACAGCGGAATGGTCCCGAGGCCGATGGCCGGCACTTTCAGGCATTCCGCCACCGACAGCCCGACAAAGGCGGCAAGGGCCGAGGGCAGGATGGCGTCGCTGCCGGCCGCAGCCGCCAGAACCTGCCGCATCCAGCCTTCGACCAGCGGGTTCACCACTTTTGCCGCGGCGCGCGCCGTGCCGTCCACACCGTCGGGATCGCCGACCAGGTCCGACAGCACCTCTCCAGGCTGCAGATCCTGACGGATGTCGCCCGAAAGCCCGGTCGCCGGCACGCCCAGCGCATAGGCGCTGCTCAGCGTGGACGCATCGGCAAGCAGCCGCACCCGATGACCGGCATCCATCAGCCCACGCGCCAGCACGGCCAGCGGGCGGGTGTCGCCCTCGGTGCCGTAGGTGACGATGGTGAACTTCATCGGGGGATGCCTTCGCGGGGTGCGTGGCGAATCCGGGTGACGCCCGGGCTTCGTCGCCGTATATAAATGCACGTCGTATACTTTTGTAAAGATCGGAACCGAGCAGGAGCCGGAGATGACCCGGACCCGGAGATGACAGCCGTCGCGACGCTTTCAGACCGGACGGCGGCCTCGGACGAGACGATGGCCCCGGACGAGACAATGGGCCGGCGGGAGCGCAAGCGCCGGCAGATGCTGGACCATCTGGCCCTGACCGCACAGCGCCTGTTCGCCGCAGCGGGCTATGATGCCGTCACGATGGAGCAGATCGCCGCCGAAGCCGATGTCGCCAAGCGCACGCTCTACAACCATTTCCCCACCAAGGAAGCGGTACTGGCGCATTGGATGGACCAGGAATTCGCGCGCGAACGGGCGATGCTGCGCGCCGGCTTTTCCGGACGCGACGGCGTGGCCGCGCGCCTCTCCTGGGTGCTCGACAGTTCGGCGGCCTGGTGCGAGGCTCATCCGGGCTATATGGCGGCCTATATCCGACACCGCTTCACCATCTTTGCTCAGGACGGCGCTGCACGCCCCCCCTGCACCGAGAGCGACATCACCCATGTCTGGCGCGAGCTGGTCGAGGCGGGCCAGGCCGCCGGAGAGCTGACCGGCACCCTCTCCGCCGACCATCTGGCCAATGGGCTGCACCATCTCTATTTCGGCGCCATCATGCGCTGGCTCACCGGGCCCGGCCTGTCCCTCCGCGATGAATTCGCGGTCGTGGTACGGCTGTTCATAGAGGGGGCCCGCCCCCTTCCAAGGGGCGGCTGAAAGCCGCGGCGTCAGGACAGCAACCATGAAAAGGACTGTCTGAGCCGCGCCGTCCCATCAGTTTCGAACCAGCGGCCATGGGCCAGGATCACCCGCTCGGGAGCCTGGCCGATCATGGTCTCGACCGCCGATTTGAGCCCGGCGCGGTTGTGGCGGAAAGTCAGCCGCATATCCCTGGGCATGGAGCCATGCGGCGCCAGCACCCCGCCCAGCCGGCAGGCGATGCATAGCAGCGGCGAGCCCAGCCGCTCGCGCTCAAAATTCTCGATCAGGTCGGTCAGGATCAGCGTCCGGCTGGGACGGTGAAAGAACACGATCTCGGTCATGAAATCGCCGGCAACCGGCATGGTGTCCAGCACCCCGTCCCAGGGCCAGGGCCCCGGCCCGTCCAGCGGCTGAAAGGGGCCGCGGATCCGGTCGCCCGCCTGTTCGGGGATGCGGGGCGCAAGATACACCGCGGCCTCGGGCCAGGCGGCCGCCCAGTCGGGGATCCACCAGTAATGGATGCGGTTGGGGCCGATGATCCAGGCCGGCCGGCCGATCCGGTCGATCGCGGCCCGAAGCTCCGGCGTCAGCTCGGTGGGCGAGTGCACGAACAACCGCCCGTCCGGCAGGCGGATGATGGTGGTCCGCGTCGGAAACGGGATTTTCGGCCAGGGCATGCCATAGCGGATTACCGGCCCGTCGACGATCCACACATCCTCCGCCACGGGCTTCAGCGTGAACAGCGGATCATAGGTCGCCCGCATCCTGCACCCCGCTCAGAACGAGATCGACTTGAACGCCCGGGTCTGCTCGGTCAACGCCACTTCGGTCGGCAGGCGCTCCATGGAACTCGCCCCATAGAAGCCGTGGCAGTGGCGGGCGGTCTTCAGCACATAACCGGCATCCTCGGGCATCGACACCGGCCCGCCATGGACCAGCACGATGACATCGGGATTGACCGATTGCGCAGCCGCCGCCCAGCGGTCGACCATCGCCGGGCAGTCTTCCAGCTTCACGGCGGTATCGGCCCCGATGCTGCCGCCGGTGGTCAGCCCCAGATGGCAGACGATGATGTCGGCACCGGCCTCGGCCATGGCGACCGCATCCGCCTCGCCGAAGACATAGGGCGTGGTCAGCATGTCTTTCGCGGCCGCAAGCCGGATCATCTCCACCTCATGGGCATAGCCCATGCCGGTCTCTTCCAGGTTCTGGCGGAACACACCGTCGATCAGCCCCACGGTCGGGAAGTTCTGCACGCCCGCGAAACCCAGCGCCTTCAGCTGGTCCAGATAGTGATCGAAGATGCAGAACGGGTCGGTGCCGTTGACGCCGGCCAGGACCGGGGTGTGCTTCACCACCGGCAGCACCTCGCGCGCCATCTCCATCACGATCTCGTTGGCATTGCCATAGGCGAGCAGGCCCGACAGCGAGCCGCGCCCGGCCATGCGATAGCGGCCGGAATTGTAGATCACGATCAGGTCGATCCCACCGGCTTCCTCGCATTTGGCCGAGAGGCCGGTCCCGGCCCCGCCGCCGATGATCGGGATCCGGTCGGCCACCATCCGGCGGAAACGGTCCATCAGCTGGCCACGATCGAAACGGGTCATCATCATCTCCCGGCAATGTCGAGGAAGGCCGCCACCACCGCCTCGGCAAAAGCGGGGTCGTTGACGGCATGGGGCAGGTCGATCAGCCGTCGGCGATCGGTCTGGCGGACCGTCTCGCGCAGTGCGGCGAACAGGGCGGCATCGGCCTCGGGGTCGTGGAAGGGCGCGCCGGGCACATCGATCACCGACACGCCGCCCAGCGGCAGCAGGAAGCGGACTTCGCCCTCCATGCGGTTCAGCCGCTCGCCGATCCAGCGGCCCATCCGGTCGTTCTCCTCGGGCGTGGTCCGCATCAGCGTGACCTGGGCATTGTGGACATGAAGCTGCCGGTCGCGATAGCGCGCGGGCACGGTCTCCAGCCCGCCGAAATTCACCATGTCGAGCGCGCCGCACGAACCGACATAGGGCAGCCGCGTGCGGATCGCGGCACCCAGCCGGTCGTCGCCCGCGCTCATCACCCCGCCCATCAGCAGATCGGCGACTTCGGTGGTGGTCACGTCGATCATGCCGGCAAGGCGGCCGCTATCGGCCAGTTTCTCCATCGTCCGGCCGCCGGTGCCGGTGGCGTGGAAAACGAAGCATTCGTAATCCGCCTCCAGCCGCGCCACCACCTGTTCGATGCAGGGGGTGGTGACGCCGAACATGGTCAGGCCGAGCGCGGGCCTCTCTGGTACCACGGCGTCGGGCAGCGGCCGGGTGACGGCGCCGGCCATCATGTTGGCGGCATTGCCCAGAACCTTGCGCGAGATTGAATTCAGCCCGGCCAGATCGACCACCGAATAGAGCATGGCGATGTCGTTGGGCCCCACATAGGGCGCCACATCGCCCGAGGCGACGGTCGAGATCATGATCTTGGGCGTGCCGACCGGAAGCCGACCCATCCCCGGGGTGATCAGTGCGGTATTGCCCGAACCGCCCGCCCCGATCATGCCCAGGATGCGGGGCGCCTGCGCATCCACCCAGGCCGCGAAGGCCCGCGCCACAATGGCCACCGCCTGACCGCGATCCGCCGTTGCAGCCAGTTCTTCCGCCGCCCCAGGCAGCGCGGCCAGCACGTCCCGCGTGGTGACGTCGGCGGCCCCGGAGCTGCCGCGGGGGGCCACATCGACCAGTTTCACGGCCACGCCGGCCGCGCGGATCAGATCCCGCAGATAGACCAGCTCGTCGCTCTTGGTGTCGCAGGTGCCGGTGACGACGACGAAGGGGGCATCGGTCGTATCGGTCATGGGGTCGTTCCCTTCCGGTTCGGCTTTTGACCGAACCCTATTGCATCGGAACCCTTCACCCCAAGAGAAATTCCACACAATTTCCCGCGGGAAAAGCGAGCCCTCGGTCACAGCAGAACCATCACCACCAGCACCAGGGAGAGCAGCACAAGATACGCCCTGGCATGCAGGCGATCGGGCAGGCGGCCGATCAGCGGTGCGCTCAGCCTGACGCCGATCGTCGATCCGATGGCGAGGGCCAGAAAGGCGCCGGCATCGACATATCCCGTCGCTCCCTCGGCCAGCCCCACATAGCCCATCGTCCCCGCCACCGCCATCGGCAGGGAAAGCGGGCTTGCCATCGCGGTGGCGGTGGTCATGTCGGCGCCGCGCCGACGCAGCAGCGGCACGGTCATCACGCTGCCGCCGACGCCCAGAAAGGCCGCGATCGCGCCGATGCCCAGCCCGATCAGGGCCGCGGCCCGCCGCCGCATCGGCCGGGCCGGCCTCGCCGCACGGGTCATGAAACCGGGCCGGAACAGACAGTCGAGAATGGTGAGGCCCAGATAGGCGATGAAGGCCGCCCTGAGGCCTTCGCCCCCGAACGAGATCGCCGCCCGGGCGCCGATCACGGCCCCCAGGCTGACCGGCAGGATCAGCGGCCGCAGCTGTCCCATGTCCAGGCTGCCGGCACGGGCATGGCGCAGGCTGGCAAAACCGGCGCCGACGATCATCACCGCCGTGGAGGTCGCGACCGCCATATGCATGGCCTGCGCAGGCGCGGTACCGGCGGCCGTGAACATCGCATAGAGCAGGGGTACGGCGACGAAACCGCCGCCGAAGCCGAACAGAACGGTGGTGAGCCCGGCGAGCCCGCCGAAGGCCAGAAGCAGAAGATTGAGATCGATCGGAAGATGCATGGCATGGTGGATCCGGATGGGGCAGCGTCCGGGCCATCATGGCGTCGGCAGGCCTTGCCGGCTTTCGAAGATCAGCCGATCATCTTCGCGTTCAGGCCACATTCCGGAAGATTGCCCTCCCTTGCGCAACATCGCCCTCGACACGGTCGACGCCACCCCGCGTCCGGTGCTGGCGATCGGCACCGACTATCCGCACGGGGCGCAGCTGCCGCCCCACACCCATCGCCGCGCGCAGTTTCTCTACGGCATGACCGGGCTGATGGAGGTGGAGACCGCCGATGGTGCCTGGGTGGTGCCTCCGCATGCCGGGGTCTGGGTCCCCGCCGGCGCCCGCCATGCGGTGCGGATGGTGGGGGTCGCGACCCGCAGCCTGTACATCGAACCGGCGGCAGCGCCGCGTCCGGCGGCGATCTGCGAGGTGCTGACCGTCTCGCCCCTGCTCCACCAGCTGCTGCTCTCTGCTGCGGAACTGCCCGCCCTCTATGATCAGGCGGGCCGCGACGGGGCGTTGATCGGGCTGATCCTGCACGAGCTTGCCGCCGCCCCGGTGCTGCCGGTCTTCGCGCCGCTGCCGCCGGATCCGCGCCTCGGCGCGCTCTGCCGCGAGATCCTGCGTGCCCCCGATATCCGCATCCGCCCCGACGACATCGCCCGCCGGCTGGCGATGAGCCCGCGCAGTTTCACCCGCTTCTTCCGCAGCCAGACCGGCCTCTCCTTCGGGGCCTGGCGTCGCCAGGCCTGTCTGATGGCGGCCCTCTCCAGACTCGCCGCCGGCCAGCCGGTCACCACCGTGGCGCTGGATCTGGGCTATGACAGCCCGGCCGCCTTCTCGACCATGGTCCGGCGCCTGCTGGGTCGGCCGCCCTCGGCCCTGGCGGGCAATGTCTGACGCCACCCCTCGACTGGCAGGCCCCGCCCGAGGGCACCCGAAGCTTCCTGCTGATCGTCGAAGACCCCGATGCCCCGGGCGGCACCTTCCGCCACTGGGCCGTGTTCGACCTGCCCGCCAATCGGACAGGGCTGGAGGAAGGGGCCGCCGCCCGGCCGCATATGCTCGCCGAAGCCGGGCTGGTCGGGGTGTATGAACGCGGCCGCGGCTGACCCGGGGCGGTCTCTATGCCGGCCGGGCCGACGCGTCGGGCGGATCGCGGAAGAAGCCTTCCAGCTCCGCGAAAGGCATGGCCTGGCCGGCAAAGCCGAAACTGCCGTCGCGGCGCATCTCGCGCGCGGCCCGGACGAAGGCACCGAAGGCGAGCCGGGCGAGGGTCGACCCCAGGCTGATCCGCTTCACGCCTGCCGCAGCCAGTTCATCGGCCGAAGCCGCCATGCCCGCGATGCCGATCACCACATTGACCGGCCGGCTCACGGCGGCACAGACCCTGTGCACCGCCTCCAGATCCGGCAGGCCCGGCGCATAGAGGACGTCGGCACCGGCCGCTTCGAAGGCCTGAAGGCGGCGGATGGTGTCGTCCGGATCCGGGCGACCCCACATGAAATTCTCGGCCCGCGCCGTCAGCACGAAATCCCGATCCAGCCCGCGGGCGGCCTCTGCCGCAGCGGCAATGCGCTCGACCGCGAGCCCATGGTCATAGATCGGCTGCGACCTGTCGCCGGTGTGATCTTCAAGCGAGCAGCCGGCAAGCCCGGCCGCCGCCGCGGCCCGGACGGTTTCGGCAGCGCTGTCCGGATCATCGCCGAACCCCTTCTCCAGATCGGCCGAGACCGGCAGCGCCGTCGCGTCGACGATCGACCGACAATGCGCCAGAACCTGCGCGCGCCCGGCCACGCCTTCCGGCTGGCCGGCGGAAAAGGCCATGCCGGCGCTGGTGGTCGCAAGGGCCGGGAAGCCCATCGCCGCCAGGATCCGCGCGGTGCCCGCATCCCAGGGATTGGGCAGGATGAAGGCGCCGGGCGCCTCGTGGAGCCTGCGGAAGACGCGGCCGGGATCAGCTGCCGGGAGGGTCATCGGAGACCTCCATCATCATATCGGGGGCCCTCATCCTCTCAGCCGGATCCGAACATATCAAGAACAAATCACCAAGCCCTGCTTGACACCGCCGCCTCAGGGCGGAATGGTCAACGCATATGCAATGTCCCGCGGATCCGCCGGCGCCCTGCATCTGAAGGGACCGCACCCGTGACGGACCGCCCTCGCCGACACGCCCGGGCCGGCATGCTGGTTCAGAGCCTTCTGGTGCTCGTGTTTCTGCTGGCCTCGATCACCGGGCCGCTGGCCGCGTGCTGCGATCACGGCCTGCCGCCGGCCGCGGGGGAACATCCGATCATCGGCGGCCCCGACCACCTCTCCGGCAGATCGTCGATCATGGATGGCCAGACCTCCCCGCACGCGCAGCCCTGCCCCACATCCATTTGTCGCCTGGGCATTTGTCGCCTGGGCATCTGTCGCCTGGGCTGCCCGACGCCGCCGGGCCTCGACGGCGGCATGATCCGCACCGTTGCGGCCATTCTCCTGCCCGCGCGCAGCGACCCCTTACCGGACGGCATCGCACTTTCTCCGCCCCCCGGTCCGCCGCGACCTCTGGCCTGACCGAAGGACGACGCCCCTCAGGGCATCGTCCATCCCGTCATACCGCCGGTTTTGCGCCCGGAACACGAAAGGGGGCCATCGTCATCATGTCCGATCACCATCAATCGCATCACGACCATTCCCACCATCACATGCACGGGCACGGGCACATGCACGCGGCCGGAAAGGCCGGGGCGATCGACGCCCCGCCCGGCACCGTGTGGACCTGTCCCATGCATCCCGAGATCCGCAAGGACGGCCCCGGCAGCTGCCCGATCTGCGGGATGGCGCTGGAACCGCTGATGGTCACCGCCGAAAGCGGCCCCAGCCCCGAACTGGCCGATATGACCCGACGTTTCCGGTTCGGTCTTCTGCTGGCGATCCCGGTTTTCCTGCTGGAAATGGGGGCCCATCTCGTGCCCGCCCTGCATCGCCTGGTCCCGGCCGGGGTGTCGGTCTGGATCCAGTTCATCCTGGCCACCCCGGTGGTGCTGTGGGCGGGCTGGCCGTTCTTCCGTCGTGGCTGGTCCTCGATCGTCAATCGCAGCCTCAACATGTTCACCCTGATCGCCATGGGAACGGGGGTCGCCTGGACCTACAGCGTCGTCGCCACCCTGGCACCGGGCGTTTTTCCCGAGGCGTTTCGCGGCGCCGACGGCACCGTCGCGGTCTATTTCGAAGCGGCGGCGGTGATCACCGTCCTGGTCCTGCTGGGCCAGGTGCTGGAACTGCGCGCCCGTGAGCGCACTTCGGGCGCCCTCCGCGCCCTTCTGAACCTCACCCCAAAGACGGCGCGGCAGATCGGGGCCGATGGTGCCGAGGCCGATATTGCGGTGGAAGACGTCGCCATCGGCGACCGTCTGCGGGTGCGGCCGGGTGAAACCGTCCCCGTGGACGGCATCGTCGAAGACGGCCGCTCCTCAGTGGACGAATCCATGGTGACCGGCGAATCGATGCCGGTCGGCCGCAGCGCCGGTGACCGGGTCGTCGGCGGAACGCTCAACCAGACGGGTGCCCTGATCATCCGCACCGAAAAAGTCGGCCGGGATACGATGCTCGCACGCATCGTGCAGATGGTGGCGGATGCCCAGCGCTCCCGGGCCCCCATCCAGCGCATGGCCGATCAGGTGTCGGGCTGGTTCGTCCCTATCGTCATCGTGATGGCGCTGCTCGCCTTCGCCGCCTGGGGGCTTTGGGGTCCGTCACCGCGCCTGGCCCACGGGTTGATCGCCGCCGTCTCGGTTCTGATCATCGCCTGCCCCTGTGCCCTTGGTCTGGCCACGCCCATGTCCATCATGGTGGGTGTCGGCAAGGGCGCCGCCGCCGGCGTGCTGATCAAGAACGCCGAAGCGCTGGAACGGATGGAGAAGGTCGATACCCTGGTGGTCGACAAGACCGGCACACTGACCGAAGGCCGTCCGGCGGTGACGCATATCGCCGCCGCACCGGACCACGACGAGGCCGATATTCTGCGCCTTGCGGCTGCCGTCGAGGCCGCCTCGGAACATCCGCTGGCACAGGCGATCGTGGCGGCAGCCGAGGCCAGACACATCCGGCCACCCCAGGTCACGGCATTCTTGTCGCCCACCGGCAAGGGGGCCCGCGGGATCGTCGAAGGACGGCGGATCGTGCTCGGAAATGCGGCCTTTCTAGGGGAAGAGGGCATCGACACCTCCTCCCTCTCCGATCAGGCGGATAGCCTGCGCCATGACGGTGCGACAGCGATCTATATCGGTGTGGACGGTCGCGCCGCCGGTGTCTTCGCCATCGCCGATCCCGTCAAGCAGACGACGCCGGATGCGCTGACGGCGCTCCATGCAGACGGCATCCGCATCGTCATGCTGACCGGTGACAACCGGACCACCGCCGAGGCCGTCGCCCGGCGTATCGGCATCGACGAGGTGGAGGCAGATGTCCTGCCGGACCGCAAAGCCGAAATTGTCCAGCGGCTGAAGGCCGAGGGCCGGGTGGTGGCGATGGCTGGCGACGGCGTCAACGACGCCCCGGCGCTCGCCGCCGCCGATGTCGGCATCGCCATGGGGTCGGGCACCGATGTTGCGATCGAAAGTGCGGGCATCACCCTGCTCAAGGGCGATCTCAACGGCATCGTGAAGGCGCGCCGCCTGTCCCAGGCCACCATGACGAATATCCGTCAGAACCTCGTCTTCGCCTTCATCTACAACGCCGCCGGCATTCCGGTGGCAGCGGGCGTGCTCTATCCGGTGTTCGGCCTGCTGCTGTCACCCGTCATCGCCGCCGCCGCCATGGCGCTGTCGTCGGTGAGCGTCATCGGCAACGCACTCCGGCTCAGATCAATGAAGGTCTGAGACCCCGGCTCGGCCGCCGCCACATCGAGAGACGTGACGGCGGTCACAAACCACATCGGATGTGTACTGGTGCAGAATCATACACTGATACTTACCGTATCTTCCGGCGTTGTCTGCGCACCGGCGTGGTCACCCGCCGTTGACCAGCCCCATTACCCTGGATTGACTGGCGCATCTCATGTCCCGCATAGTGACCGCACGAGATCGGACGCTGACGAGATCGGGTGCTGACCGGGAGGCAGACATGACGCAAGAGAACAAGCCGTCGACCATCGTCGCGGACGAGGATCTGGCGAAAGTGACGGGCGGCTCGTCGGGCGGCCTGAACTTCATCTCCATGGATCTGTCCAATATGGATGTGAACCAGATCCTGGCCATGGTGCAGCAGGAAAGGCAGGGTCAGCTGGATACCAGCCTGCAGCAGCAGATGGATGGAATCCAGGAGCGCAACACCCAGCTCGCCCAGATGAACGGCACCCTGCAGGAACTGGACGGTTTGGGCGACGTGCTGGAGGACCAGGGCCCGCTGTCGACCGACACGCTCGTCCATCATATGGGCCAGGAGACCACGCTCGGCGCCCTCGCCGCCGATCTGGGCCTGGATCAGGAACGGATCGACGACGGCAGCATCGATTCTGCGGACATGGATGCGATCACCGGCCTGCTGCAGGACCGCATCACCACGGTCACGGCCGCCCAGGACATGGAGATGGCGGCCCTGCAGGCCATGACCGACAAGCGCAACGAAGCGATAGCGCTGATGCAGCAGTTCATGAACAGCATGCAGAACAATTTCAACAACATCATCGGCAATATGCGTTGATACGCCGCGACCGGCCGGCCGATCCGCTGCGGGGGCCTTGACGGGTGAGCGCGCTCTTCCGCCCGGCTGCCGTCAACTCGTCAGCGACCTCAAATCAGTACCGCGACGCGCTCGGCGTCATGCGGCCGCGCCTCTGGGCGGGCGGCCTGTTTCTGGTTGCCCTGATCCTGGGGGCGCTGGTGTGGAGCGCCCTCTTCCGGGTGCCGGTCTCGGTGACCGGACAGGGCATCCTGCTCGCCCCGGGCGGCATGATCGACGTGGTGGCCGACGCGGCCGGCCAGGTGCTGGCACTCGATGCCGCCCCGGGCACGCCGGTGGCGGAGGGGGCCGTGGTCGCCCGTATCGCCCAGCCGGATCTGGAGCTGAAGCGCGATATCGCCCGTGCCGAACGTGCCGATACACTCAGATTCCGCGACGATCTGATCCGCTTCCAGGCGGCCGACGACGCCAATCGCGCCCGGCTGCGCGCCGCCCGCGAAGCCTCTCTGGCAGAGCGGATCCAGGCGCTGGAGCTGCGCGGTGCCGCCCTCCGCGACCAGCAGGCCAATCTTCGCCGCCTGCTCAAGACCGGCAATGTCACCCGCGACCGGCTGTTGCAGGTGGATCAGGAAGTGCTGGCGGTCGAAAGCAGCATCGCCGATGCCCGCGACGAGCGGGTCGCCATGCAGGCCGAAGCCGCCCTCCAGGCGACCGAGCGCGAAAAGGCGCGGCTGGAAGCCGAACGGCGGCTCGCCGAGGCCGAGCGGGAACTGGCGGCCCTGGATCGGCAGCTGGCCCGCACCAGCACGGTGCGCTCCCCCTTCGCCGGGCGGGTGGTCGAAGCCAAGGTCAATATCGGCCAGATGGTCCAGCCCGGCACCGCCATGGTCACCCTGGAGCGGCAGGCGGAGCCGGCCGATGGCAGAGGCACCCTGCCCTATGTCACTGCCTATGTCACCGCGGCCGACGGCAAGAAAATCCGCGCGGGGCAGCCGGTCGAGATTTCGCCCACCACCACACGGCGCGAGGAACACGGCTTTCTGCGCGGCCATGTGGTGCATGTCAGCGACGTGCCCGCCAGCAGTGCCGGCATGCTCAAGACCCTGCAGAACGACCGGCTGGTGCAGACCTTCCAGGACGGCATGGGCGCGCCCTTCGAGGTGACGGTGGCGATCGACCCCGACCCGGCACGGCCGGATCGCCCGCTCTGGTCGTCTCCCCGCGCCCATCCGCCCCGGATCGAGCCCGGAACGCTGGCCGAGCTGCGCTTCACCATCCGGTCGGGGCCGCTGCTCGCCCTCGCCATCCCTGCGCTCCAGTATGCCGGCCCGGACGTGCCGCGCGACGGCCGCTGAATGTCCGGCCGGCGGAGGCGTACCCCCACCCTGTTGCAGATGGAGGCCGCAGAATGCGGGGCGGCGGCGCTCGGCATCATTCTGGGGCATCATGGCTGCTGGGTGACGCTGGAAGAACTGCGCCTGGCCTGCAATGTCTCCCGCGACGGCAGTTCCGCACTCGCCATCCTGCGCGCCGCCCGCGCGATGGGGCTGGAGGCCCAGGCCGAGCGGCTGGAACCGGCCGATCTCCGCACCCGCGAGCTGCCGGCGATCATCCATTGGGGCATGAACCACTTCCTGGTGGTGGAAGGCTTCAGCGGCGACCGCGTCCGGCTGAACGACCCCGCCACCGGCCCGCGGGAGGTGGGCGTCGCCGAATTCGACCGCATGTTCACCGGCATCGTGCTGTTCATGCAGCCCGGCCCCGGCTTCCGACACCGGGGCAGCCGCCCCTCGCTTGTCCGCGGGCTCACCCGGCGGCTCCACGGTGCCGGCGATGCCTTCGGCTTCATCCTGATGGTCTCGCTCGCCCTGGTGGTGCCGGGGCTGCTGGTGCCGGTCTTCGCCCAGATCTTCATCGACCAGATTCTGGTCAACCGCTTCGCAACCTGGCTCTGGCCGCTGATCCTGGGCATGGGGCTGGCGGCGGTGCTGATGGCCGCACTCACCTTCCTGCAGCGCGAAGCCCTGCTGCGGCTCGAAACCCGGCTGGCGCTTCAGGGTGCAGCCGGTTTCGTCGGCCATGTCATCCGCCTGCCCCTGCTCTATTTCGCCCAGCGCCATCCGGGCGAGGTGGCGAGCCGGGTGATGCTGAACGACCGGCTGGCTCAGCTGATCGCCGGCGATGTCGGCGCGGTGCTGCTGAACCTGCTGACGGCGACCGCCTATCTGGCCGCCATGATGTTCTATGCCCCCGGGCTCGGCCTGCTGGTCGCGGCGGGGGCTGCGGTCAATCTCGTCCTGCTCACCCGATCCTCGCGCGCGCTCGCCGACGACAACCGGCGGATGGTGGTCGCCGGCACCATGCAGGCCGGCTTCGCCAGGCAGGGGCTGGGCATGATCGAGGCCTACAAGGCCGCGGGGCTCGAGGATCTGTTCCGCGCGCGGCTGTCGGCCATGTCTGCCCGGGTGCTGAACCTCCGCCAGGGGCTGGCCCGGCGGCGCATGCGGCTGACCGCCCTGCCCGGCCTCACCAGTCTCGCACTGGGCGGGCTGGTGCTGGTGATCGGGGCCGACATGGTGATCCGCGGCGAACTGACCCTCGGCATGCTGATCGCCTTTCAGGCCCTGATGGCGGGCTTCCTGGCGCCGATGGCCCAGCTGGTCCAGCTCGGTGCCCGGATCCAGGATGGTCAGGCCTATATCCAGGTTCTGGACGACACATTGCGCCACCCCACGGCGCCCGAATTCGCCCCGACGCCCGACAGCCCCGACACGACCTCCGGCCGCCTGATCGGTGCGATCGAGCTTCGGGATGTCAGCGCCGGCTATGGCCCGGCCGCGGCGCCGCTGATCGGGGATCTCAACCTCTCGCTCAACCCCGGCGAACGGCTGGGCATCGTCGGGGCCTCCGGTTCGGGCAAGTCGACCCTGGCGGCGCTGATCGCCGGCATTCATCCGCCGGCGGCGGGCGAGATCCTGATCGACGGTACGGCGATGACCGCGATCCCGCGGGCGCGGCTGCGCCAGTCGCTCGCCTATGTCGATCAGCGTGCCGCGATCCTGGAGGGCAGCATCCGCGACAACATCGCGCTCTGGGACCCGTCCCTGCCCGACGAGCGGATCGTCGAGGCTGCCCGCATGGCGCTGATCCACGACGTCATCCTGCGCCGCCCCGGCGGCTATGGCGGCCATCTCGCCGAGGGCGGCACCGATCTGTCCGGCGGCCAGCGTGCCCGGATCGAGATCGCCCGTGCCCTGGTCCGCGAGCCGCGCATTCTGATCCTCGACGAGGCCACAGCCTTTCTCGACAACGAAACCGAGACGAAGCTGCATGCCGGTCTGCGCCGGCTGGGCGCGACCATGATCATCGTCGCCCACCGCTTCAGCGCCATCCGTGACTGCGACCGCGTGATCGTGATGGACCGGGGCGTCATCGTGCAGGAGGGCACGCCCGAGGCCCTGCTCTCCCGCCCCGGCCCCTTCCTGCAGCTGATGGCCGAGGGGTGAGCCGGATGGATCGGCCCGCCGCCACGCAACCACCACCGCCGCCGCCGCCGCGCCCCGTGACCGAACGCCCCCTGGTGCTGGACCGGCCGGGCAGCTGCTATCTGGTCATGGGCGGGCCGGTCGACCTCTTCGCCCTGTCCTCGGAACGCCCGACGGCCCGCATGGCGGTCGGCCGGATCGAAAGCGGCGGCCTGCTGTTCGGCGCGGCGCCATCCCTGCTCGGGGCCGAGCATCTGATCGCGGTCGGCGACGCCGTCACGCTGATCTGGCAGATCCCCGACGCGCTCTGGCGCAACAGTGCCGGCCTGCCCGACTTCACCGCCGGCATCGCCGGCTGGCTGACCGCTCTGGGCGGCGGGCTCGGCCGGATGATCGAGCCCCGACCGGTGCCGGATCTGGTCACCACCGGCCAGCGGGCGACGGCTGTCCGGCTCGGTGCCGGATTGGTGATCGGCGCCACCGCCGGCATCACCTGGGTGCAGCTGCCGGCCGGGGCCCGGGCCCGGTTCTGCGGCCTGGAGCCGTTTTCGGGGCTCGTCCCCCTGCCCGCGGGCAGCTGGCTGACGCTCGACGATGCCGCGCATATCGACCTGCTGCCCTTTGCCGACGGCCTGGCCCGACCGGACTGGCCGGATGCGCTCGCCGCCTGGGGGGCGGCGGTGGCGGAATTGCTGCCGGTCCTGCGCGGACTGGCCGAGGCCGACGAGCTGAACCGGATCCGCGCCCGCGATCATGCGGCGGCCCAGGACCATCGGCAGACCCTGGCGCGCTTCGCCGGGCTGCTCGGCAACCGGGTACCGCCGCTCGCCGAAGCCGATGGTGGCGACGGTCTGCTCGACGTGCTGCGCCTGCTCGGCCGCGAACTGGGCGTGGCGGTCCGGCGGCCGGCCACGGCCCGGCGCGCGCAGATGGACCGGCTGCCCGGGCTGGACGAGATCGCCCGCGCCTCGGGCCTGCTGCTCCGCCAGATAGAGCTGCCCGACAGGTGGTGGCGGCAGGAGGCGGGCCTGCTGCTGGCCCGCCATCAAGGCCGGCCGGTGGGGCTCGTCTGGCGCGGCGGACATTACGACATGATCGACCGCCACGGCGCCCGACGACGGGTCACGGCTGCATCTGCCGCCGACATCGCGCCCGCGGCCTTCCAGATCTTCCGGCCCCTGCCCCGGCAGACCGGACTGGCCGCCATGATGGCCGCCGGCCTGACCAGGGCCGGACCCGACAGTCTGGTCTTCCTGGCCGCGACGCTGATCGGCAGCCTGATCGGCCAGATCCTGCCGATCGTCACCGGCCTGGTCTTCGGGCTGCTGGTGCCGGCGGCGCTGCGCGGGGCGCTGGTCCAGATCGGGCTGCTGATGCTGCTGGTCGCCGGCGCCGGCTACCTCATCCAGGTCGCCACCGAGGCGGCGCGGGAACGGATCGCCATGCGCGGCGATGCCGGGCTGTTCGATCGTGCCTGGGCGCGGATCATCGCCCTGCCCCTGCCATTCCTGAGATCGCGCCCGGCCGCCTTCCTCGCGGCCCAGCTCGGGGCAGGGCTCGGCAGCATTTCGGGCTTCCGCCAGATGCTCTATCTGAGCGGCAGCACACTCGGCATGCTGATCTCGTCGCTCGCCGTCATCGCCTGGCACAGCCCGCTTCTGGCCGGGCTCGCCGCCGGTCTGGCGGGGGTGCACCTTCTGATCGGCCTTGTCGCCGGCCATGCCCAGGCGCGTGCCTATCGCAATGGCGAGGAGCTGATCGGCACCGCGGATGCCCAGCTGCTGCAGATGATCAACGCCATGGTCAAGCTGCGCAGCGCCGCGGCGGAAGACCGGGCCGTGCTGCGCTGGGCCGATCGTTTTGCCGCCATGCGCGACCGCTCGGTCCGGGCGCGGCGGATCGGCAATCTGTTCGAAAGCTGGCAGGCTGCCTTCCCGATCCTGGCCACGGCGGCGCTGTTCGCGGTGATGCAGGGGCTGGCCGAGACGACCGAGGGCGCACCAGCCCTGTCCATCGCCGCCATTGCCGCCATCGCCACCGCCTTCGGCCTGATGGCGGGCGGGCTGTCGCAATTCCTGCGGGCGCTGCTGGGTGCCTGGATGATGCTGCCCGGCTGGCAGTTCGCCCGCCCGCTGCTGGAACGGGTGCCGCCGCCCTCGACGGGCCTGACCGATCCGGGGCCGCTTTCGGGCGAGATCAGCTTCGCCGCCGTGGGCTTTGCCTATGAAAACGGGCCGCCGGTGCTGTCCGACATCTCGTTCCGGGTCGCTCCCGGGCAGATGGTCGCGATCGTCGGCCCCTCCGGCAGCGGCAAATCCACCCTGGTCCGGCTGCTGCTGGGGCTGGAAGCCCCCGGGGCGGGGGCGATCTATGTCGACGGCCACGATCTCCGCACCCTGCATCCCACCGCCCTCAGGCGCCAGATCGGCACGGTGCTCCAGGACGAGGCCCTGCCTCCGGGATCGATCCTCGACATCGTCCGCGGCATCAGCGACGCCGGCCCCGACGAGGTACGGGCCGCCCTGGCCGCCGCCGCCCTGGACCAGGATGTCGCGGCCATGCCCATGGGGCTCCACACCATGCTGCCCGATGCGACCCGCATGCTTTCGGGCGGACAGCTTCAGCGCCTGGCATTGGCGCGTGCCCTGGTCCAGCGGCCGCCGGTCCTGGTGCTGGACGAACCCACCAGCGCCCTCGACGGCCCCACCCAGGCGCGGGTGATGCAGACCATCCAGGCCCTGCCCGCCACCCGCATCGTGATCGCCCATCGCCTGTCGACCATCCGCCGGGCCGGGCTGATCCTGGTGCTGGAGGGCGGGCGGATCGTCGAGGCCGGCACGCATGACGAGCTGGTGAAGCGCAAGGGGCGGTTTGCGGCGCTGATGGGCGGCTGAGGCCGCGTGCGACGTCCGGTCTGACAGACAGGACGTCCGGTTTTGCCCGCCCGGACGACGGTTTCCGGGCGGCTCGGGCAGGAAGAGGGGCAGCCACCGCATCGGGTGGCGCCACTCGGGAACCTGCCATGCCTGCCTCATCCCTGCCGGCCGCAGCCGGCCTTCTCTCCCTGTTTCTGGCCGGGCCCGCCCTGGCCGGCAGCTTCGTCTTCGGCGACAGCTCGGTCGAACAGGGCAATCTCTACGTGCTGCCGGGCTTCGACCGCACCGGATCGCCCTATTACGCCCCCGACGGCTTCAGCCGCGAATCGAACGGTCCGGTCTGGATCGAGCATCTTGTGCCGGGGATCGCGCCCTCGGCCGGTGCGGCGGCCGGGTCGCGAGAGGTGAACTTCGCCTTTTCCGGTGCCACATCGGGCGACGACAACATTGCAGGTCCGGTCACCGGCACCGGCTTCGGCGCCCAGATCGACGCCTTTGCCGGGCGCGGCCTGCGGGGCCGGCCCGGCGATCTGTTCGTGGTCGCCATCGGCACCAATGATTTCATCCGCGATCTGGGCAGCCGCGACCTCACCGAGACCTCAGCCGAGGTGATCGGCAATATCGGGGCCGGTCTCGCCCGGCTCGCCGATCTGGGGGCCCGCCGCATCCTGGTCGAGGACGTGCCCGATTTTCATCTGGCCCCGGCCTTCGCCGGGCTGGTCCCGCCCGAGGATCAGGAGCGGTTCAACGCAATCATGCACGGCGTGCTGGACCGCCACCGCACCGATCAGCTGGCCGCCCTCCGCGACCAGAGCGCCCGGCCGGGGGCGCCCGACATCGTGACGGTCAGGGTCAGCCGCCTGTTCGACCATGTGCTGGCCCACGCCGCCGCCCTCGGCTTCACCAACGTCACCGATGGGTGTTACGACGAGGCGTCGGGCAGCCTCTGCTCGACCGATCGCGCGGTTCAGAACACCTATCTGTTCTTCGACGGCCTCCATCTGACCGAGGCGGGACAGCGCCTGCAGGCCGACTATTATCGGGCACTTCTGGGCCAGCTGGCCGGTACCGCCCACGCCCTTCCCCAATCGATGACGAGCTTCGCCCGCACCGCCGGTGACCAGATCGCAGCCAGGGCCCGTGACGAGCGCTTTGCCGCCTGGGCCGACCCGGCACCCGCCCCGGGCTTCAGCGTTTCGGCCGATGGCGGCGCGGGCACCGACGATGCCGGGCTGGCGGCACTCGGCCTCGGCTGGTCCGACGGTCCTGGCTGGACCGTGCGCCTGGATATCGCCCGCCATGACGGCAGGCTTGCCGACAGCCCCGGATCCTCGGATGTCGGCGGCTGGTCGGTGGTCGCCTCCGGCGAGCGTCGTCTCGGGCGGTTTCGCCTGGGCGCAAGCCTCGGCACGCTGACCGGACGGGCGAAGGGGTTCCGCACCATGCCGGTGGCGCTGATGCGGGCCGATCACAAGGCGGATATCGACAGCCGCTTCGCCGAAATCTCGGCCGGCTATGTCGTCACCGCAGGTGCCCTCACCCTTCAGCCGGCAGCCTGGCTGCGCTGGTCTGACAGCCGCATCGGCGCCTTCACCGAACACGGCCGCACAGGGCTTGAAATGGCCTTCGACGAGGTCTCGACCTCGGGCCTTCTCGGCGGTGCCGGGCTCAACCTGCGCTATGTCGCCACCGGCTGGCTTACCCCCTGGGCGAGTCTCGCCTGGGAAGACAGGCTCTCCGGCTTCGACGGGGATATCCGGGGCCGGTTGGTCGACAATTCGGCCAGAGACATCACCAGGCCGCTCGCCCGCCCCGAGGGAACGGGAGAGCTTCGCGCAGGCGTCGATATCGGCCTCGGCCCCAACGCAACGCTGCGTCTCGCGGCGGGTGCAACCACCGACCAGGACCAGAGCGCCTATGCGCGGGTCGCCTGGCGCTTCTGAAGAGGTGGTCTCTTGCGGCATCGGTGGTTTTCTGGAACGCTCCGCCTCTCTCTCCTGAGGTCGAGGCGCTGGTTGGATCTCGTTGCCGCTCTTCTTCTGATCGGGCTCGGCCAGGGGCTGCTCCTGGCCGGGCTGCTGGTGGTGCGCCGTGATCTGCGCCGCGCATCGACCCTGTTTCTGGCCACGCTGATCGGCGCCGTCACCCTGTCGGGGCTGGAGGATGCCGCTCTGCGGTTCGGCTGGCTGGATCAGGCGCCGGCCGTGGCCGGGGCCGGCCTGCTGCTCATTCCACTCATCGGCCCCTGTCTCAGGGGCCATGTGGCGGCGATCTTCAACCCTGCCTGGCGGCTGCAGCGGCGGGACTGGCCCTGGATCACAGCCACCGTCACGGCCGGCCTTGCCGCCCTCCTGTTCCTGATCCAGCCCGCCCCCACCCGGCTCGCCATTCTGAGCGACCGGGCCGGGGCGTCGGATCCGGGGGTCGTCACGGCCGCGCTGTCGCTTGTGACGGTGCATCTTCTGTCGGCGATGCTGATCGCGGCCGCCCTGGTCCTCAGCCTGCGCGAGGTCAGGTTCCGCAGCCGGGATCTCCGCCCGGGCGATCCGCTCGCCGGCCGGCTCGTCTGGCTGCGCGGCCTGCTCGTCCTGATCGGTGTGTCCTGGCTCGCCTATCTCTGCAGCCTGGTCGCGGGGCTGATGCCGGGCATCGACACCGCCCCCTTCGACGCCCTGGCCGGGGTGGTGCAGGTGGCGGCCCTCTACGCCCTCGGTCTGCTCGGCCTCGCACAACCCGACCGCATGCTGCCGCCGCCGGGCGAGATGCTGGCGGCGATCCTGGCCCCCACCCGCCCGAAATACGGCCGCGCCGCCCTGCCCGAGGCCGACCGGTCGGAACTCGCCGCCACCATCACCCGGGTGATGGAGCAGGACCGGCTCTATCGCGACCCCCTGCTCAACCTTTCGCGGCTCGCCGAAGCGGTGGGCGCCAGCCCGAACGACGTCAGCCAGACCCTGAACACCGCCTTCGGCATCGGCTATCACGACTACGTCGCGCGCCTGCGCGTGGCCGCGGCCCAGGAAATCCTGCGCGACCCGGCGCGGCAGGACAGCCTGATGGACGTGCTTCTCGAAGCCGGTTTCAATTCCAAATCCGTCTTCAATGCCGCCTTCAAGCGCGAAACCGGGATGACCCCATCGGCCTATCGCGCATCCGTCAGGCAGCCGTCGGACGCGCCGCCGCCGGGTGGTTGCCCCACGCCATAAGAGGCCAGCCCCTCCAGACGCGAGACCCGGCCGACATAGCCCAGATCCCGCCGCGCGGCGCTGTCGTCGATCGTGAACGGGCTGCCGATCAGGCGCACCATCGTTCGGCTCAGCGGGGGATCCTGATCCGAGCGCCTGACGCGGGCGCCGAGTTCCATCATCCGCCCCATGAAGAAGGCCGCCCCATAGGGAACCGAACGAAGCGTGTCGATCGACAGCCCCTGCAGCTTCGCCAACCCGTCGATGAAGGCGCGGAAGGTCGTGTTCTCGGGATCGCGGATGAAATAGGCCCGACCGCCCTCGCCCCGGTCGAGCGCGCAGATCAGCGCCTCGACGACATTGTCGACATGGCAGGTGGAATAGGGATAGTCGCCGCGCGCGATGAAAGCGAACCGGCCCGACCTGATCGCGTGCGGGATGTTTCGGCTGAAAGCGTCGCCCGGCCCCCAGATGCCCGGCGGGCGAATGGCGATGGTGCGCAGACCGGAGCCGCTGGCGGCAAGAACGCCGGCTTCGCTGGTCGCCTTGCTGGCGATGTAGGGCGAGAAACTCTTCGGAAAGGTCGGCGCCCGCTCGTCGGCATTGCGGATCGGCGAGCCATGATCGTCCATGATGACGGCCGCCGCCGTCAGATAGATGAAGGATGACGCCCCCGCTGCCCGCGCGGCCTTCAACAGCGCTTTCGTGCCGTCCACATTGACGCGGAAGTATGGCGCGCGCGGACCGGCAAAGCGGAAGTGAGCCGCCAGATGGATGACCGCGTCGACCGGCGGCATTGCCATGTCGCCGGGATTGTTCATGTCGCCGCGAACCGGCACCGCCCCAAGCGCCCGCAGCTTGCCATCGGCCGATGGAGAGCGGGCCATGGCCAGCACCTCGTGGCCTTCCGCCATCAGCCTGGGGATAAGGCGCGCGCCGAGAAAGCCGGACCCGCCGGTCACAAAGATTTTCATGCGTCTACTCCGGTAGAGCCGGGGTGCAGATCGCCTGCACGGCGCCATCGCGCAGCCGGGCGATGGTGACGGGATCGGGGGTGCCCATATCGACGCCGGGCTGAAGCGTGGTGCCAAGGAACAGCAGTGCCGCGGAATTGGCCGAGGCCCAGATGACCTGAACGGCCGCCTCGGGCGCAATCGCCAGCCGGCCGGCAGCCTCGATCTGCGCGATGCGCTGGCGCAGCATGGCCTGTCCCTCCCGCGCCGCCGGCAGATCGGCGCCCGAGAGGAACCGCGCCATCATCGCCGCGTAAAGGCGCGGGCGCGCCGCGGCAAAGCCGACATAGTTGTCCCAGCCTTCGATCAGCGCCGCGACCGGATCCGTCGACCGGATGGCCGCCCTCTTCGATGACAGGAACTGTTCGAACGCTTCGGCGATCGCCGCGCTCAACAGACCGTCGGCGCTCCGGAAATGATGATAAAGGGTGGGCGCCGTCACCTTCGCGATGTCGCAGACCGCCCGGGTCGAGAAAGCCGCAGCGCCCTCCTTCTCGATCAGCGTCAGGACCGCCGCCACCAGTGCCGTCTTCGTATCCATATCGGGTGCCGCCCTCCTGACCGTTTTCGGACTATAGCACCGCTATAGGATCGAGTCTATAGCAGTGCTATATCGGCCTCGGGATCAGCTCTACTGGCACCAAGCGGCGACGACGGTCTTTCGCTGATGGGCCCGATGAAGCCGACGATCACACCCTGGTGGAGCAGGAGCAAATTGTTCTGGAGGGCGGTGAGTCCTGGCCGAAGAAAAACCGCCAAAGCTTTCGCCCCGGCGGTTTCCCTCAGTCCAGCGATCTGTCAGAAGCCGCGACCCCTCACTCCCACTCGATCGTTCCGGGCGGCTTCGACGTCACGTCATAGGTCACCCGGTTGATGCCCTTGACCTCGTTGATGATCCTGTGCGCCACATGGCTCAGGAAGGCGTGGTCGAAGGGGTAGCTGTCGGCGGTCATGCCGTCGGTGGAGGTGACGGCGCGCAGCGCGCAGACATTGTCGTAGGTGCGGCCGTCGCCCATCACGCCCACCGAGCGGACCGGCAGCAGCACCGCGAAAGCCTGCCAGATCGCGTCGTAAAGGCCGGCATTGCGGATCTCTTCAAGATAGATCCGGTCGGCCTTGCGCAGGATGGCGAGGCGGTCTTCGGCCACGGCGCCCAGCACGCGGATGGCGAGGCCCGGTCCCGGGAAGGGATGGCGGCCGACGAAGCCGTCGGGCAGGCCCAGTTCGCGGCCGAGGTCGCGGACCTCGTCCTTGAACAGTTCGCGCAGCGGCTCGACGAGCTTCATGTTCATGCGCTCGGGCAGGCCGCCGACATTGTGATGCGACTTGATGGTCACGCTCGGGCCGCCGGTGAACGAGACCGATTCGATCACGTCGGGATAAAGCGTGCCCTGGGCCAGGAACGAGGCGCCGCCGATCTTCTTCGCTTCCGCCTCGAACACGTCGATGAAGGTCGCGCCGATGATCTTTCGCTTGCGCTCGGGATCGTCCACGCCCGCCAGCTTTTCGAGGAAGAGCGGGCCGGCATCGACATGGACCAGCGGGATGTTGAAGGCGCCGCGGAACAGGTCGACCACCTGTTCGGCCTCGCCCGAACGCAGCAGGCCGGTGTCGACGAAGACGCAGGTCAGCTGGTCGCCGATCGCCTCGTGGATCAGCTTGGCCGCAACCGCGCTGTCGACGCCGCCCGACAGGCCGCAGATCACCCGCTCGCGGCCCACCTGCTCGCGAATGCGCGCGATCGCGCTCTCGCGGAAGGCGGCCATGGTCCAGTCGCCGGGGCAGCCGCAGATGTCGCGGACGAAATGACCGATCAGCTTCGCCCCATCGGGGGTGTGCACCACCTCGGGGTGGAACTGCACGCCGAAGAAGCGGCGGGTATCGTCGGCAATGGCGGCGAAGGGCGCGCCGTCCGAGGTGCCGACCACGCGGAAGCCCTCGGGCAGCGCGGTCACGCGGTCGCCATGGCTCATCCACACCTGATGGCGCTCGCCCGGTGCCCAGACGCTGTCGAACAGCGGGCAGGCATCGCGGACATCGACATAGGCGCGGCCGAACTCGCGGTGATCATCGGCTTCCACCCGGCCGCCCAGCTGATCGACCATGGTCTGCTGACCATAGCAGATGCCGAGCACGGGCACGCCCAGACGGAAGACCACGTCCGGCGCGCGCGGCGTCGCCGCCTCGGTCACCGATGCGGGGCCGCCCGACAGGATCACGCCTGCGGGTGCGAAAGCCTCGATCCACGCGGAATCGACGCTGAACGGCTTGATTTCGGAATAGACCCCCGCCTCGCGCACACGGCGCGCGATCAGCTGCGTCACCTGGCTGCCGAAGTCGAGGATCAGGATGCGGTCGGTCATCGCGCCTCCTGAGGGTCGGGGCGGTGCCGCCGGACCATCGCGCCGGCCACCGCCCGGTGGAGCGGAGAGAACCACGACCGGGCGGGTTTGGCAAGGGCGCAGACGGTGCGGGCGGCCCATGCGATCAGCCGCGGACCACCTCGCTCTCCTCGTCGCCCGCCCGATCCGCCTGCGCGGCCCGGGTCACCGCCCGGCGGGCCATGCGCGCATGCTCCCACGAGATCATCAGCACGCTGGCCAGCACCACCACAAAGCCGGCCAGATGCACCATGCGGAACGGCTCTCCCAGCAGGATGTAGGACAGCACCAGTGCCGACATCGGCATCAGCGCCATGAAGCCCGCCGCCACCGCCCCCTGCACCCGGGCCAGCCCGGCATACCAGAGCCAGTTGCCCATGGCGAGGGTGCCGGCACCGTACCAGACCGCCGCCGCCCAGGCCTCGCCCGCCACCGCGCGCGGGGTGAAATCGGGCAGCTGCCAGAGCGCCAGCGGCAGGAAGACGATCAGCGCCATCCAGGCCGAGAGCGCCGCGACGAGCACCGGATCCACCCGCTGCGCCGCCAGCTTGCCGAGCAGGGTATAGGCGACCTGGCAGCACACGGCGGCGAAGACCAGCAGCATGCCGATCCAGCCCGGCCCGCCACTACCGCCATTGCCCCCCTGGCCGCCCTGGCCGCCACCACCGGCCCCCTCGCCCGCAACGCCGCCGGCGCCCAACTGCAGCACCAGGACGCCCGCCACCGCCAGCGCCACCGCAACCACCGTCCGCCAGCTCACCCGATCCTTCAGCACCAGAACCGAGGCGAGCGCCGTCACCGCGGGCGTGGTGCTCATCACCACCGAGCCTTCGATGCCCGAGACCATCTGCATGCCGTAGAGCATGAAGACGGTAAAGCCGACCATGCCGAAGGCCGAAATGAAGACGATCAGCCACCAGCTCCGCCGGTCGATCGCGGCCAGCGCCTTGCGCCGCCGGATGATCACCGGCAACAGCAGCAGGGCGCCGATCACCGCCCGCAGGCTGCCGGCCACGAAGACCGGCATCGCCGCGGTCACGATCCGGGCGACCGGCGTCGCCGAGCCGAACAGGACCATCGCCAGGGCGAGTTCCGCCAGGGCACGCCGCGTGCTGCCCGATGCCTCGTCACCTTGCAGATCGGCGGCGCGCACGGCCGCCTTCCGGCCGGTTACCTCCGTCATAAGACCTCCTCGATCGCCGATACCGGAAGTGGTATCGGGTCGGGAGCAACGAACAGCGAAACCGAGTGTTCCGTGCGGTCGATCGACTACGGACGTGCCCGTTCAGGCTGCCCCGGCGGCGGCGGCCGGGGTGCCGAGGAAGCCTGCGAGCACGGCGTTGAAAACCTCCGGCGCCTCAATGAACGGGAAATGCGCCCCGCCATCGGCTTCGTTAAGGATCACCAGTTCGGCCTCGGGCAACCGGTCGCGGATCCAGATCTGCGAGCGGATGTCGACATGGCTGACCCGGCCGCCGATCACCAGCACCGGAACGTCGAACCGCGCGAACACGTCGCGCCAGTCGATCGAACAATGATCCGCGAACAGCGCGGCGATGCTGCGTGCCGCCGGCCTCAGATTTTCGTCCAGCAGGAAACGCCGCAGCTCCGACGGGATCCCCGGCGTGATCATGCCGTCGAGAAAGGCCTCCCGCGCCGCCGCACTGTCGGGCCCCGCCAGCTGGCTTGCGATGCCGATCATGGTCGCGGCATCGAACAGGGCGCCGGCATCAGCCGCTTCGTCGTCGGTCATACCGGCCTGCCGCATCACCGAGGCGGGCTCGTCGACGAAGACGCAGCGGTCGATCCGCCCGGTGCCGAAAAGATCGACATAGGCCCAGAGCACCGACGCCCCCATCGACCAGCCCAGAACAGTCGCCCGCCGGATGTTTTCCCGCTCGATCAGCTCGGCCAGATCGGCTGCAAAACGGTAGATGCGATGACCGTGCGCACAGTCGGGCGAGCTGCCATGCCCACGAAAATCGGGCGCGATCACCCGCCGGGTGCCGGCGAACTCCGCGATCTGATGCCGGAACATCGCCGCCGACTGCGCCCAGCCATGCAGCAGGATCAGCACCTCGCCGGCCCCCTCGTCGACATAGCGGATGGTAGCGCCATCCGAGGTGAGCATGGATTTGTGCATGGACTTTCCCTCCCGCCTCCCTGCGGCCCGTTGAGTGGGCCTGGTTGTCATCAGGGCATGTCCGATTGTACGAGCGCGACCCTCACTGTTCCACGACACACAGAATTTCATGCCGGCCGTCGGGCAGGCGCCGGCGGACCAGGCGGTCGGCGAGGCGTGTCATCAGCGCCAGCACGACGCCGTTCATCACCCCGTCTTCGTCGACATGATCCTCAAGGCTTGGCTGCGGCCCGGGTTCGAGCGCCGTCCCCGTCCAGCTCAGCGACACTTCCAGGCGGTATTCATCCATGCGCGTGGTCACCGCGATCGGGCTTTCGCCGGCGAGCGCCGGGGCTGCATGGCTGAATTCGTCGGCCAGCTGGACGAGCCGCAGCATGGCATCGGCGCGCACGCCGCCGGCCTCGCCGCCTTCGCGCAAAAAATCACGCAGCGGTGCAAAGCCGTCGGCTGGCCTCCAGGCGAATTGCCGGGTCGTCCGGCTGCCGATCCGCAGGGCCGCATTCAACACCAGCGCGGTCAGCAGGCCGAGCACCAGGGACGAGGTCACCACCGGCTGCAAAATCTCGGGCAGATTGTCGGCATAGAAGCCGGGCATCTGATCGAACGAGACCCAGAGCAGCAGGCCGATGCCGATGACGAGGGTCCGCCGGGCGTCCAGCATGCGCTGGCCCAGGATGGAGATCCCCGCCAGGACCACGAAGCACGACGCAAAGAGCAGCGCCGCCCCCAGCACGCCGGGCGGAATCGCCAGCACGAAGGTGGCGGAGCCGGGCAGGAAGGCGAGCAGCACCCAACCCAGCCCCGCGGCGACGGCAACCCGGCGCGCCCGAATGCCGGTGACGACGGAAAGGCCGACGCTGGCGGAATAGGTATTGGTTCCGAACGTCCCGATCAGCCCGGCAAACACGCTGCCGATGCCGTCGGCCAGGACGCCGGCTTCGATATTGGGATAGTCGGGCCGCTTCCAGTCGCGATCGCCGGCCTTCTGGCTGGCGACGATGTCACCGAAGGCCCTGAGCGTACAGGCGAGCGCACCGACCAGAAAGCCCGGCAGGGCCGTGATCTCGAAATCGGGCACCACCAGCGGCCAGCGAATCATTTCAAACGGAGCCACGCGATCGACCAGGGGCAGCCCCATGATCCAGCTGGCGCCGAAATAGGCCATGCTTCCGACGGCCAGCCCGATCAGCACGGCCAGATTGCGGAGGCGCGCCCCGCCCCAGACCGACAGCCCCACCATCACCGCCAGTCCCAGAACCGCCGTGCCGGTGCCGCGCGGTTCAAGCGGTTGCGGCCGGCCGATCCCGGTCATCAGCTTGAACGCAACGATGCCCAGGATGATGCCGATCATGAACACCACCAGGCCCACGATCTCGATCGAGAGATAGGGCCGCAGACGGCCGATCAGGCGGCTGAGCACGATCTGGGCGAGGCCCGCGGCAATCGTGAGCCCGGCAACCGCCTCGAGCCCGCCGATGCGCGCCGCCTGAAGTGCCGGCGGCAGATAGGCTGCGGCGAACACCGCCGGCAGCAGAAAGCCGCTACCGATCCCGGTCCGCCCGAACAGCTTCCCGCCCCAGGCCTGGATCAGGGTCGCCACCCCCATCGCCAGCATGCAGAGCTGCATGTAATGGCCCTGCATCGCGGCATCGGCCCCCGCCGCCTGGGCAACCAGCAGCGGAAACACCAGCGTCACGGCCATCAGCCCCATATGCTGGGCGGCGGCGGCCAGAACCACGGGCAGCGGCGGTTTTGCAAGCCGGTCATAGACCATGGGACCGGCCCTCCCCCACTTCCGCCCGCCGCGCGGTTTCGGTTGCCCGCCGGGTTTCGGTTGCCCGCCACCGGCCATCCCGGTTTCGTTGCCGGATCCGGACCATTTGCCACCCCCTGATCATTTTTTAACAGAAGATCGGGAGTCGGCACGGCTGGCAAGCCCCGGAAGACTGCCGGGCAACAGATGTCGACGGGGGCCGGCGCGCTATTGTTCTTCCTTGTCGCTGCCGGGGATGAATCTGGACAGGATCCGGACCAGGGTCACGATCACCACCCCCAGACCCACGCCGACGGCGACCAGCCGCATCTGCCCCGCGCCCGAGGCGATGCCGATGGCGGCGGCAAGCCAGATATTGGCGGCCGATGTCAGGTTGTGGACGGCGGATTTCGAGACGAAGATCGCCCCGGCGGCCACGAAACCGATCGCCTGTGCCAGGCCCTGAACCACGCGCAGCGGGTCCAGATCGGACTGCCCCGAGGCCCGCAGGTCGTCGTAAAGGATCAGCGCCGACACCGTGATCAGCGCCGAACTCATCGCCACCAGCGCATGGGTACGGATACCGGCCGAAATCCCACGCAATTCGCGGTCGAGGCCCAGCAGCAGACCGGCGGCGGTGGCGATGCCGAGGCGGAGAATGATTTCTGAGGTATCCATGACGACGGTGTTTTGCAGAGGGCGGACCGGCAGCCCGCTTCGCAGCTTCCGGAATGTCCGGGGCCGGCCCACCGTCACCTGCGGATCATGTGTCGGCAGAATCCGGCCCTGTCTCCACCACAAAACCCGCCGCCCGCGCACTTGTTCCCACATCATCGAGCACGGCTGCGCCCGCGCCCGGCCTGATCGAGACAATCCGGCATGCCCGGCCTTCGTCTTCGGGGCGAACAACCGCGATGACGCCTTCCGACACCAACACCTGCCGCCGATCAGGCGTCAGCCCTTCCCGCGGCCGCAGGACGCGAAAGATGCGCGGGGATGGCGGAGGATCAGTCCGCGCCGACAGAAAGCAGATCTGGGCACCGTCGCTCCAGGATGCATCGCGGGTGATGATCTCGGCAACGACATCGGCATCGGTGGTCGACCGGCACACTGGCCGTGGCAGACCACGCAGCCGATCGACCAGTCGCTGAAACCGACCTTCCGGCATTGCAGCCGCAAGATCACCACCCGGCAGTTGCACCCAGCCGTGCCCCGATGGTGACGGATCCTGCCATCCGATCAACGTCACCCGCGCACGGCGAACCAGCCCTTCCGCAAACACCCCGGCCACGATCGCCGGAAGACCGGCATCCGGCGGCGGTGGATCAATCTGCCATTGCAGCCAGTGGTCATCTCCGGTCGTAAGCTGCCGGATGGAGACGGAGATGATCCGGGTCATCCCTGCACCATCTCAGGCAACGATCGAAAGCTGGTGCCATCAAGCCACTGATACACCCTCGCACCCAATGCGGCACCAGCCCGATAGCTCAGGCCCGCTCCAATGATGCACCCGCCTATACCGCCTGCAGCCAACGCCGCTGGCCCTGCCGCCAATGTCAGAGCTGCACCAGCGCTGCCCCCAACTCTGCAGCCGACCCAGGCAAGAGCCCAAGCGGATACAACCTCTGTCGCACGTCTTATTGGTTGAGAAGCTTGCACAATCGATATGCCATCCAATGCTGCACCAACCAGCACCAGTACGCGCCCAAAATATTTATAAGACTTAGTCGCTAAATAAAATGTCCTTCCAGACTCTCCGAGCGGGACGTGATTCTCGATGCCGAATACAGCTTTCGTGCCTTTCTGATTCCAGTGAAACTCCCATGATTTGCTTCTGGCATTATAGCCGTAGTCAAGCCTGAGATGCCTGCGACCCGTGCGGTCCTGGAAATGGATGCTCGACGTGGTGCCCCCTTTTGGCCGCCATTGAGTTGGCCACCGCGGTCTGAATTCTACGGCTAGCCCATGGGTAGCCGGGATCGGGATCCGGATCGCGGCGCCGATCCCCAGAGCTGCGGGTATTTCGCCGTGCAGCGGAGGAACCGCAATTTCAGTCGCATCGTTTTCCATGATACGCCCCTGGAACCAAAACTACTTATAGTTTTGCAGAGGCGCGGCTATCCCCTTGTAATCTTATCATGGCAAAAAATGGCCCCACCAGACGCTCAGCCGCCCGCCACCTCCGCCTGCACCGCCTCGGTCGGCGCCGGGTCGGCGATGCGCTCGAAAGCGACGGCATAGAAGCCGTCGGTGCCATGGGTGGCGGGGTCGAGCGCGAGATCCGGGCCGTCGAGCTTCAGCGCGGCGGCCAGATCGCCGGGCAGGATTTCGCGGGCGTCGAGCCGGCGGAATTCGCTGCCATGGCTGGCGAGGAAGGCCTCGGCACGCGCCTCGTTCTCTTCGGGCAGCAGCGAGCAGGTGGCATAGACGATCCGCCCGCCGGTCTTCACCAGCCGGGCGGCACTTTCCAGGATGCGGCCCTGCAGCTCGGTCAGCTCGGCGATGGTTTCCTCGGTCAGCTTCCACTTGGCATCGGGCGCGCGGCGCCAGGTGCCGGAGCCGGTGCAGGGGGCATCGACCAGCACCCGGTCGAACTTCAGCTTATGGCGACGAACCCACGGGTCGCGCTCGTGCTTCAGGGCGCGGCGCTCGATATTGTGCACGCCGGCACGGCGCATGCGCTCGGACATCCGCTCCAGCCGCGCTTCCGAGATGTCGAGCGCCATGATCCGGCCCTTATTGGCCATGGTGGCGGCCATGGCCAGCGTCTTGCCGCCGGCACCGGCGCAGAAATCGGCGACCTGATCGCCCGGCTTCGCATCGACCAGCAGGGCCACCAGCTGCGAGCCCTCGTCCTGGACTTCGGCCAGGCCGTTGCTGAAGGCGCGGGTGTGGAAGATCGGCATGCGCCGGGCGAGCCGGAGGCCCATGGGCGAGAACGGGGTCGGCTCGGACTCGACGCCTTCACGTGCCAGCTGCTTCGCCACCTCGTCACGATCGGCCTTGATGCCGTTGGCGCGCAGATCGACCGGCGCCGGCGTGTTCATCGCCTCGCCCAGCGCTTCCAGCCGGTCGCCGAACCGGGCCATCAGCCGATCGGCGGCGATGCCCGGCAGGTTCAGGCGCACGGCGCGGGGCTGGCCTTCCACCGCCAGATCCTGGCCATGGAGCATCTGCACAGCCATCTGTTCGATGTCCGACAGCTTCGAGGGGCCGTGGGTCGAGCCGTCGAACAGGGTCGGCATCTCGTTGCCGGTGCGGTGGTCGATCAGCATCAGCGCCACGATCACCAGGCTGCGCGCCCGCGCCGGCAGGCCGACGCGCGCCGCCCACCATTCCAGCCGCTGCTTTTCGCGCAGCGAGGCATAAACCGCCTCGACGATCCAGCCGCGATCCTTGGAGCCGACATAACGCCGGCCGCGCAGCCAGTAGGCGATGACCTGATCGGCAGGACGGGTTTCGCGCAAGACGGTGTCCAGAAGCTCGATCGCGGCATCGACACGGGCGGCGGGGGTCATGGGGCTCTGGCTCCTGAACGGATGACGGCGGGACGATGACAGGCAGGGAATGAATGACCGATCGGGGCGCACGGCCATCGGCCGCCCGCCCCGATTGGAAAAGTCGTGAGTCGGGTGACCGGATAACGTCAGCCCTGGCGATAGTTCGGCGCCTCGCGGGTGACGGTCACGTCATGGACATGGCTTTCGCGCAGGCCCGCGCCGCTGATCCGGACGAAATTCGCCCGCTCCTGCAGATCGGTGATGGTCGGGCTGCCGGTATAGCCCAGCGCCGCGCGCAGACCACCGACCAGCTGGTGAACGACGCCGGCGACCGGGCCCTTATAGGGGACCATGCCTTCCACGCCTTCCGGCACCAGCTTCAGCGTGTCCTTGATTTCCTGCTGGAAATAGCGGTCGGCCGAGCCTCGGGCCATGGCACCAACCGAGCCCATGCCGCGATAGGATTTGTACGACCGGCCCTGATAGAGCACGACCTCGCCCGGCGCCTCGTCCGTACCGGCCAGCAGCGAGCCCATCATGGCCGCATTGGCACCGGCGGCCAGCGCCTTGGCCAGATCGCCCGAGAACTTGATGCCACCATCGGCGATCCCCGGCACGTCGCGCTTCTTCGCCACCTCGGCGCAATCCATGATCGCGGTCAGCTGCGGCACGCCCACGCCCGCCACCACACGGGTGGTGCAGATCGACCCCGGGCCGATGCCGACCTTCACCGCATCGGCACCGGCAGCGATCAGCGCCTCGGCAGCCGCCGCGGTCGCGATATTGCCGGCCACGACGTCGAAGTCGCCCTTCATCTGGCGGATGCGCTTCACCGCCTCGACCACGCCACGGCTGTGGCCATGGGCGGTATCGACCACCAACAGGTCGACGCCGGCGGCGATCAGCGCCTCGGCGCGGCCGACGCCGTCGGGGCCCACACCCACCGCGGCACCGACGCGCAGCCGGCCCTGATCATCCTTGCAGGCATTCGGGAAGGCCTGGGCCTTCTCGATATCCTTCACCGTCATCAGGCCGACGCAGCGATACTGGTCGTCGACGACGATCAGCTTCTCGATCCGGTAGCGGTGCAGCAGGCGCTTGGCCTCGTCGCGGGTCACGTTCTCGGTGACCGTGACCAGGTTCTCGCGGGTCATCAGCTCGTGCACCGGCTGGCGCGGATCGGTCGCAAAACGCACATCGCGATTGGTCAGAATCCCGACCAGCTTGCCCGAGGCCTCGGTGACCGGAATGCCGCTGATCTTGTGGCGGTTCATCAGCTCGTGGGCATCGGCCAGGCGCGCATCCGGGCGGATGGTGACCGGGTTGACGACGATGCCGGCCTCGAACTTCTTGACCTTGGCCACCTCGCCCGCCTGAGCGTCGACGTCGAGGTTCTTGTGGATGACACCCAGGCCGCCCAGCTGCGCCATGGCGATCGCAAGGCCGCTCTCGGTGACGGTGTCCATGGCCGCCGAAACCAGCGGGATGCCCAGTTCGATGTTGCGGGTCAGGCGGGTCGCCGTCTGCACCTGAGCGGGCAGCACGTCCGATTCGCCCGGAACGAGCAGGACGTCGTCAAAGGTGAGGGCTTCACGAATGGTCATCGGTTTCCAGCCTCGCGTTCTCGGCCGTGGGCGCCCGGCCGGCATACGCGCGCCGGCCCGGCGGGTACGCGGAAAACCCGGATCGATCAGGCCGGGCAGACCGTGATCGGGCCGAGTGTGGCGGGGTGAACAGCGCGTACCGTGTATGGGCGCGCAATATACACCGATGCGGCCGCGCTTGAAGCCGGTTTCTGTTCCGCCGGACGCAGGGCCGCCCTTCGTGCGGCGCATGCACCCGGAACGATCGTTTCAGTCCTCGGCGGCACCCCCGCCCTGGCGCGCCCGCTCGGCCGCGGCGACCTCGGGCCGGAAACCCTGGGCGATCACATACATCTCGGAACTTTCCGGCCGGCTGGCCGCCGGCTTCATGTGCTTCACCGTGCGGAACAGCCGCTGCATGCGCTTCACCAGCTCACCCTCGGCACCGCCACGGAAGACCTTGGCGACGAAGGCGCCGTCTTCCGCCAGCACCTCGGCGGCGAAATCCAGCGCGATCTCCAGCAGATGCATGATCCGCAGATGATCGACCTGCGGATGGCCGCTGGTCTGGGGCGCCATGTCCGACAGCACCAGATCGGCCGGCCCGCCCAGCGCCTGTTTCAGAAGGTCCGGGGCGGCATCGTCCAGGAAGTCGAGCTGGATCAGCGTCGCATGCTCGATCGGCTCCACCGGCAGCAGGTCGATGCCCACAACCCGGCCACCGCCCGCGCGGCCCGCCTTCGTCCGGTCCACGGCGATCTGGGTCCAGCCGCCCGGGGCGGCGCCCAGATCCACGACCCGCTGCCCCGGTTTCAGCAGCCCGTATTTCTCGTCCAGCTGCAGGATCTTGAAGGCCGCGCGCGATCGGTATCCCTCGCGCTTTGCCGCCACGACATAGGGGTCGTTCAGCTGCCGCTCCAGCCAGCGGGTGGACGATGCCGACCGCCGCCCGGCCGTGCGGACCCGCTGCTTGACCATGCGCTGGCCGGCGATCGGATCGCCGCCGCCGCCACTGCGCCCCGACCGGCCGGTACCACCGCGTCCCGATCCGTTACGGCCGCCGCGGCCGCCATTGCCCGTCGTCATGGGGATGGATCTCCCGTTATGCCTTGCCAGGGGGCAGCCGATATCCGGTTCAGCGGCCGTGCCGCCCGCCACGCCGCCCCGGCCGGCGGCGGCTGGCCCGATGGGCCGCGATCATCTCGTAGAGCATGCCTTCGCGCAGGCCCCGATCGGCGACGGTGAGCGACGCCACCGGGAAGGCATCACAGACGCCTTCCAGGATCGCCGCCCCGGGCACCACCAGATCGGCGCGCGAGCGCCCGACGCAAGGATGCCGCCCGCGATCGCCGAGGTCCATGGCCCTCAGCCGCTCCGCCGTCTCCCGCATCGCCGCCACCGCCACCTCGCGGCCGTCGACCTGATCGCGATCATAGCTCGCCAGATCGAAATGCACGCCGGCAAGTGTGGTCAGCGTGCCGCTGGTGCCCACCAGCTGCACGGCACCATCGGCGATATGACGGTCCAGGTCGACCCGCGCCACCAGCTCGGCCAGCCGGCCCGAGACCTCGGCGCGCATCGCCCGATAGGTGTCGGGCGGTACCTCGCCGCCCCCGAAACGATCGGCCATGGTGACCACACCCAGCGCCAGCGACACCCAGTCCACCCGACGCAGCCCGCCGGGGGCCTCGGGATCGGGGGCGATCACCGTCAGTTCGGTAGAGCCGCCGCCGATATCGACCACGATCACCCGCCGGGCGCCGCGATCGATCAGCGGTGCGCAGCCGATCACCGCCAGCCGGGCTTCCTCGTCGGCGGGAATGATCTCGAGATCGAGCCCCGCCTCGTCGCGCACCCGCGCCCGGAACTCGGTGGCATTGCCGGCCCGGCGGCAGGCCTCGGTCGCGACCAGCCGCACGCCGGCCAGCGGCCAGCGACGCAGCTTGGCGGCACAGACCTTGAGCGCACGGAGCGTGCGGTCCATCGCCGCCTCCAGCAGCACCCCGCCCGCCTCGACACCCTCGCCCAGCCGGGTGATGCGCGAGAAGCTGTCCAGCACGACGAAATCCTCGCCGGACGGCCGCGCGATCAGCAGGCGGCAGTTGTTGGTGCCAAGGTCCAGGGCCGCGAAGGGCGGCACCGACGGCCGCGCCGCCGGATATCCGCGGTCATGCCGCAGGTCACCCGCCTGAGAGGGCCCCGCCGGCGGGGCCGCCTTCTGACCATCGACCCGTGCTGCCTTTTGCGGTGATGACGTTGCGGGTTTCGGACGCGCCCGTACCGGCTCCGCCACCGGGGCGGCAGACGGCAGGGGCGCGGCGGCAGGCGGCGGCACGGCAGGCGGGGGCGGCGGCACGGTCGCCGGGGCGCCGGCTGCTGCGGCCTTCCGCCGGCCGCGACGCGCCCGCCTCCGCCGCCGCGACTGTCGCGCGGCACGGTCGTCAGGTGTCTCGGTCACTGCTCTTCCCGTCCGCGGAAACCGGATCCCGGCTCCGCGTCGTTGACTTGAAAGAAATATCTCGCCGATCCGTCATGAACCGGCCGTCCCTGCCGTTCTACCGCCTTTCCATCCGCTTTGAAAGCGCCGCCATGGGGCCGGCGCCGGCCGCGGCGTGGTTTCAGGCCCGGACAAAAAATGCGCGAAGCCCGCTTGACATCACGAAGCCGTCTTATTAGGTTCCCCAACACGACGAGGGCGGCACAAAACACTGCCCGGCGGACGCGAAAGCGATACCGCAATCCTGATGGGGGATCGTCTAGCGGTAGGACTACGGACTCTGACTCCGTCAGCCTAGGTTCGAATCCTAGTCCCCCAGCCAGTACTGAAAGGCCCGGTTCTTCGGAACCGGGCCTTTTGCATTTCATGTCGCAACTGCGGCATGATATCGGGCATCTCGTCGTCGAGGGAAGGTTGTCCAGGGAAGGGCTGCGCCCCGTGATTGCTCTGCGTCCGCCACCGGCCCGCTGGGCCCGTGTCGATCCCGCCGGCTGGCTGGTCCGGCCACTCGCCGCTGACGGCGGCACGCCACCCGGTCTCCGCCTGGTGTGCTTTCCCCATGCCGGCGGCGGGCCCGCCGCCTTCAGGCCCTGGGCCCTGGTCGCGCGTCAGGATGCCGCCGTCATGGCGGTCCAGCTGCCGGGCCGCGAACAGCGGGCGGCCGAAGCGCCGGTGGCATCGATCACCGCCGCCGCCGATGCGGTGACGGCTGCACTGCTCGCCTGCGACGACGGCCTGCCCCTGGTGCTGTACGGCCACAGCATGGGGACACTGGTTGCCCTGGAAGTGGCGCACCGGCTTCACGCCGCCGGCCGAACGCCACGGCTGCTGGCGGTGGGTGCGCGGATCCCGCCCGATCAGGCCAGCCGTGCCGCAGCCCTGCTCGACCTGGATGACGACGGCTTCTTCGATACCGTCGACCGGCTCTACGGCGGAACGCCGGTTGCGGTGCGCAACGATCCATCGCTGCGGGCCCATTATCTGCGGCTGATGCGCGCCGATTTCGCCATCGGCAGCCGGCTGCCGACGGCCACCATCGACCGGCCGCCCCTGCCCTGCCCGATCCTGGCGCTTTCGGGCGCCGACGACAGGGCGGCCCCGCCGGCGGCGATGGCCGGCTGGGCCGCATTCACGGCCGGCGGTTTCAGCGCCGTCACCCTGCCGGGCGGCCACTTCTTCGCCATCGAATGGCCGCGTCCGGCAGTGGCCCGGATCCTGGCGGCGGCCAGGAACCCGGCCGACTGACAAGAACGCGGCGTCAGGCGCGTGCCCGGGTGTCGCCGCCGGCCGCATCCCATTTCGCCTTCTCTTCGGCGACCAGTTCCTTCTTCGACAGCTTGCCCACGGGGGTCTTCGGCAGTTCCTCGCGGTATTCCACCGCCGCCGGCATCTCGTGCCGGCCCAGCTTGTCGGCCAGATAGCTGCGCCAGCCCTCGATATCCATCTCCTCCGCCCTGGGCTTCAGCTTCACGAAGGCCTTGGCCGACTGGCCGCGATAGGCATCGGGCACGCCGATGACGATCACCTCCGACACCGAGGGATGCTCGTAGATCGCCTCTTCGATCACCCGCGGATAGACGTTGAAGCCGCCGGACAGGATCATGTCCTTCTTGCGGTCCACCAGATACAGATAGCCCTTCTCGTCCATATAGCCGACATCGCCGGTGTGGAAGCGGCCGCCGGCAAAGGCCTCGGCCGTGGCGTCCGGGCGCTTCCAGTAGCCCTTCATCACATTGGGGCCGCGAATGCACAGCTCGCCGGTCTGGCCGGGCGGCAGCAGCCGCTCAGGGTCGTTCAGATCCACGATTTCCAGGATGAGCCCGGGCAACGGCAGGCCGCACGACCCGCGCGGCGTGCGATAGCCGTCCACGGCAAGACTTCCGCTACCGGCCGGGGAGGTCTCGGTCATGCCCCATCCCTCCAACACCGGCACGCCCGTCGCCCGCTCAAAGGCATCACGCACTTCGACCGGCAGCGGTGCCCCACCGGAAGCGCAGGTCTTCAGCGCGGACAGGTCGGCCTGCCGGAACTCGGGCAGGGCCAGCAGCGCCGTGTACATGGTGGGCACGGCGGGGAAGATGGTCACCTTGCAGGCAGACAGATCGCGCAGCACCGTGGCCGCGTCGAAACGCGGATGCAGGATCACGTGCCAGCCCGCATCGACCGCCCGCAGGAAGCAGGGGGACAGCGCGTAGATATGGAACAGCGGCAGGACCAGCAGCATGGTCTCTTCGCCGCGCTTCAGCAGCGCATCCTCTCCGGTCATCGTCCAGGCATGCTGCATCTCCGTCGCCACCATCAGATTGGCGTGGGTCAGCATCGCGGCCTTGGGCACGCCGGTGGTGCCGCCGGTATATTGCAGCACCGCCACCTCTTCGGCCGGATCGGCAATCACGGCCGGCGTCACCTGATCGGTACAGGCGATGATGTCCTGATAGTCACGCACCCGTGGGTCGTCTGGCAGCGGGACCGGCCCGTCGCCGGGCAGACCGTCGGGTCGCCGGGCCATCACCAGCGTGCCGAGCCCGGTCTCGTCGGTCAGCTTCAGCGCGGTCTCGGCAAAGGGCGGCAGGGCCAGGGTCACCAGCACGGCGACCTCGCCGTCCTCCACCTTGTGGCGCAGCTCGCGCAGTGCGTCGAGCGGGCTCATATTCACCACGATCGCGCCCAGCTTCATCGCGGCGAAGAACATGATCGGATAGACCGGCGTGTTGGGCAGATAAAGCCCCAGCTGCCGCCCCGGCCCCACCCCCAGCCGCGCAAGCCCCGCCGCCGCACGGTCCGACAGCCGGTCGATCTCGGCATAGGTGAAGCTGGTCTCGCCGAAGGACACCATCGGCTTCGGGCCGAATTCGGCCACGGCCGAGGCCAGGACCGTCGTCACCGCCCGCGGCCGCCAGGGCAGCCGCCAGTCGATGCCCGGCGGATAGCTCGATGCCCAATAGGGCACAGGCTCGTCGGTGACCGGGACATTGGCGCCGGTGGTCTCGGGATGACGGGACGACTGCGTCATGCGGCCCTCTTCGGCTGGGGTTTCCTCGCGGGCGGGGACGGCATCGCGTATGTCCGTCACCTCGTTCTTCTGAAAACAGTGTTACCGCCACCCCGGGCACGCGCAATGATCTTTTATGCCGGTGATTTTCCGCGGAATATGCGAGGGTATATCTACCGCAAATGCGAAAAAGATTTCCGCACCGCGTCAAAATGCAACAGGCATCGATCAGTCGACGGCGAAGGGATGAATGGTCACCCGGCTTGCCGGAACCATCGCCTCGATCTCTGCGCCGATCCGGCGGCTGCGGGCGGCGATCTCGCCGATCGAGAGATCCGCGGCGAAGCCAAGCTCGATCTCCACCACCGCCTGACCGCCGGCCCGCCGGGTCCGGATGCGGCCCAGATCGTCATACAGGTCGAAATGCCGGGCCAGCGCCGTCACCACCGGCATGTGGACCTCTTCGCCGCAGGCGGCATCGATCAGCTCGCCCAGCGCATTGCGCATGATCTGGAATCCCCACCAGGCCATGGAGGCCACGATCAGCAGGCTGGCGACGGGATCGATCCAGCCCCCGGCCGGATGGCCGGCCATCGCCCACCCCAGGCCCAGTGCCACGACCATCAGCAGGTTCGACGTCACCTTGTCGACGAACAGGCGGGCCTGCGCCTTCAGCAAGGGCGACGGGTCGGATGTCACTGCCCGGCGCAACCGGGCCAGAATGGTGGCGTTGACCACCAGATAGACGCCGTTGACCGCAAGCCCCAGCGCCACCGCCGGACCGGTCGGCGCCGATGCCCCTTCGATCAGATCGATCACCGCCAGCGTGATCACCAGCATCATCGACAGCACCAGGAAGATGCCGGTCCCCGCGGCCGCCAGGCTTTCCAGCCGCTCCAGCCCGTGTTCCAGGCGGATCGGCCGCCCCTGCCGCGCAAGCCGGGCCACGGTCCAGGCCACCGCCAGCGAGGCGGTATCGAGCATCGACAGCAGGAAATCGGCCAGAAGCGCCACCGAAGACGAGCCGAAGGCCGCCACCGCGGTCAGCGCCAGCATCGGCAGGGCCGAGATGATCGCGGCCCGGGCCACCCGCTCCCGCAGTGCCAGGCGATCGACCGTCACAGGGGTGGCGGATGCCGGGGGTGCGTCCGGGGCCGGATCGGCCGATGATGTCGTCGTCACGGAAATGGCACGTCCCCCGGGTTTACAGCTCCGCGCTCATTAGCCGATCATCGCACGGTCGAACACCCGCCCAGAGTGCAGAAAGATCAACGGCCGTCAACATGTCCAACCCGTCCGCCGCCCTGCTCGTCGTCGACGTCCAGGAAACCTTCGCGCCCTCGGCCGCGCTGGTCGACCGGATCACCGCCCTTGCCCGCCGCTACCCGTCGGTTGCCACCATCGAACTCCACGACGAAACGCAGGTGCCGTTCGCGGCCCAGATCGGCTGGACACCCCAGACCAGCGACCGCTGTCTGGTTCCGGTCGACCGGGTGTTCGTGAAACATGGCTATCTGCCGCCCGATGCCGCCATCCGGCATCTGGCGGCGCTGAAGCCCGCGCAGGTGCTGGTGGCCGGCATCCAGGCGGATACCTGCGTGATGGCCGCGGGCTTCCGGCTGTTCGATGCCGGGCTGCACCCCACCCTGCTCAGCTTCGCGGTCCGCGGTTCGTCGGCCGATCCGGATGCCGCCATCGCCCGCAAGCTCTGGGTGCATCATTTCCGCAAGGTCATCGACGATCCGGCCGACCTGCCCTGAGCCCTCGTCAGCCGCCCGGCCGCCGGATGCCGTGGCGGCGCAGCTTCTCGTAAAGCGTGCTCTTGGCGATGCCCAGCCGGCGGGCGGTCGCGGCAAGGTTCCAGCCGGTTTCGGTCGCCGCGGCCAGGATCGCCTGAACCTCGGCCTCGTCCAGGCTGACCGCCGTCTCTGCCGGCTGCGGCCGCAGGACATGGCCGGCCCCGATCGTGGCCGGCAGATCGGCGGCCTCGATCCGGTCGGCAAGGGTCAGGATGGTCGCCTGTTCGATCACATTGCGCAGCTCGCGGACATTGCCGGGCCAGTCATGGGTGGCGAGCCTGGCCAGCGCCTCGTCCGACGGCGGATGGCGGACCAGCCCGTGGCGCCGGGCGGCCGACGCGGCGAAATGACAGGCCAGCCGGGCGATGTCGGGGCCGCGTTCGGCCAGCGGCGGCAGGGTGATGGCGGTGACCGCGATCCGGAAATAGAGATCGGCGCGGAAGCGTCCGGCCGCGACCTCGGTCGGCAGGTCGCGATGGGTGGCGGCGATCAGCCGCACGCGGACCGGCCGCTCATGCGCCTCTCCCACCCGGACCACCGCCCCCTGCTCCAGCACGCGCAGCAGATGGGCCTGCAGCTCGGCCGGCATCTCGCCGATCTCGTCCAGGAACAGCGTGCCGTCATGGGCGGCCTCGAACTTGCCGGCCATGCCGCCCTTGCGCGCGCCGGTGAAGGCGCCTTCGGCATAGCCGAACAGCTCCGTCGCCAGCAGATCGCGGGCCAGCGCGCCGCAATTGACCGCAACGAACGCGCCCTGCCCCACCGCACTCGCCCGATGGATCGCCCGGGCGAAGACCTCCTTGCCGGTGCCCGTGGGGCCGGTCAGCAGAACCGGAACCTCCACCCCGGCCAGGCGCCGGGCGGTGGCCTTGGCCTTGATCATCGGCGGGCTGTCGCCGATCACCTCGTCGAAGGGGTCGGCCGGCCGCTCGCAGGTCGGGGGCGGGGCCAGATCGCGCGCCCGCGCCCCGCCGGGCAGATGCGGCCGGCCCTGCGGCACCACGCAGACCGCCCCGATCCGGCGCGCGGCATCGAAAACCGGCTCGGCGGCTTCGATCTTCAGCCAGTCGGGCAGCGCCGCGCCGCCGGTGGCGGTCCGTGCCGGATCCAGCGCCATCTCCTTCAGCAGCCGCCGGGCGCGATCGCCGATCCGCACCGGCCGGCCGCGATGATCGAAAACCACCAGCCGGTCCATCGGCCAGCGCTCCTCGCTCAACACCGCCTCGATCAGCCGGGCGCGCAGGTTCAGATCGCGCTTGGCGATCCGCCCCTCGATCCGCCCCGCCGCCGTTACCGCCAGCGCCAGGCAATGGGCGTTATGGGCGCCCGAAAGCCCTGAGATATCCAGCACGCCAAGCGCCGTGCGGTCCACCGGATCGCGGATCACCGCCGCCGAACAGGTCCATTGCTTGATGCCGGCGCAGAAATGCTCCACCGCATGGATCTGCACGGGCGCCCCCAGGGCCAGCGCCGTGCCGATCGCATTGGTGCCGCTTGCGGTCTCGGTCCAGTCGGCGCCCGGCATCAGGCGGATCACCTCGCCCCGGTCGCGGGTGCGGCCATCGCCTTCGACATCCAGCACCACACCGTCGGGATCGGCCAGCACCATCATGGTGCCGGTCTCAGCCAGGAAGGCGCGGGCATCGCCCATCACCGGGGCGGCGGCGCCGCGCAGATCCTCGGCACGCTCCCGGCGCAGGCCCAGCCGGTCTTCGGAACAGACCAGCGGCGCCTCGCGTCCGGCCGGGTCGACGCCGGTCTTCAGGCAGCGGCGCCAGCTGTTTTCGACCAGATCCCGCACCCCGGCGACGGCGCGGGCATCACCGGTGACCAGCGTCTCCCAGGCGTCGAAAACCGACGGCACGGACGGCGGATCGCCCGGGGGTTGGGTTTCCCCTTGCATGACGGCGTCCTCCCCAACACGGATTTTTATCGTTGGGACAGCAGCTTGCACCACTCTCCCACGACATGTCCACCCGCCTCGATACCGCAGGACGCCCCCATCCGCGCGAGAGGCGTCCGGTTTCCGGACGCCCGACCGACATCCGGACGGCCGCACGCGACCGGTGCGGCCGCGAAACGGCACCGCAACAGAATCCGCAATCCGATATGCCATAAGGCTTTGCGAAGATTTCGCCCGTCTGGCACGCCGCTTGCCATTCATGTCTCCCGAGGGCGACGCCGATCGCCCCCGCCAACGACAGATCCTGGGAGGACACATGACACGCGCACAGACGACGGAGGACGCCCGGACCCCGGTTCCGGTGCAGGTGATGGGCATCGATGCCGGCGGCACGATGACCGACACCTTCTTCGTGCGCGCCGACGGCCATTTCGTGGTCGGCAAGGCGCAGAGCAATCCCGAGGACGAGGCCCGCGCGGTGATGGAAAGCTCCGCCGACGCGCTGGAGCAATGGTCGCGCGGGGTGGAAGAGGTCTATGACGAACTCGTCACCTGCGTCTATTCCGGCACCGCGATGCTGAACCGCGTGGTTCAGCGCAAGGGGCTGGAGGTCGGGCTGATCGTCAATCGCGGGCTTGAAGACCATCACCGCATGGGCCGGGCGATCCAGAGCTATCTGGGCTATGGTTTCGAAGACCGCATTCACCTGAACACCCACCGCTATGACCAGCCCCTGGTGCCGCCCGAGCGGACCCGCGGCGTGACCGAGCGGATCGACAGCCAGGGCCAGGTCGTCATCCCGCTGCGGGAAGACGAGGTCCGCACCGCCGTCCGCGAGCTGGTCTCGGCGGGGGCGAAGGCGCTAGTGATCAGCCTGCTGCATTCCTACAAGAACGGCACTCACGAGCGGCGCGTCCGCGACATCGCGATCGAGGTCACCCGCGAGCTGGGCGCGGATGTGCCGGTCTTCGCCTCGGTCGACTACTACCCGGTGCGCAAGGAAAGCCACCGCACCAACACCACCATTCTGGAGGCCTATGCGGCCGAGCCCTCGCGCCGCACGCTGACGAAGATCAGCGACCGGATGCGCGAGGTCGGCGGCCGTTTCGACCTGCGGGTCATGGCCAGCCATGGCGGCACGATCAGCTGGAAGGCCAAGGAACTGGCCCGGACCCTGGTCTCGGGGCCGATCGGCGGGGTGATCGGCGCGCGCTTTCTGGGCCAGATGCTGGGCTACGACAACATCGCCTGCTCGGATATCGGTGGCACCAGCTTCGATATGGCGCTGATCACAAAGGGCAATTTCGCGATCGCCTCGGACCCCGACATGGCCCGGCTGGTGCTGTCGCTGCCGCTGGTGGCGATGGACTCGGTGGGCGCCGGCGCCGGCAGTTTCGTGCGCCTCGACCCCCATACCGGCGCCATCAAGCTCGGCCCCGACAGTGCCGGCTATCGGGTCGGCGTGTGCTGGGCCGAAAGCGGCATCGACACGGTCACCGTCTCGGACTGCCATGTGGTGCTGGGCTATCTCAACCCCGACAACTTCCTGGGCGGGGCGGTCAAGCTGGATGTCGCCCGCGCGCATGAGGCGATCCGCCGCCAGCTTGCCGAACCGCTGGGGCTGACGGTCGAAGCCGCGGCCGCCGGGGTGATCGAACTGCTCGATCTGTCGCTCCGCGACTACCTCCGCGCCACGATCAGCGCCAAGGGCTACAGCCCGGGCGATTTCGTGTGCTTCTCTTATGGCGGCGCCGGCCCGGTGCACACCTATGGCTATACCGAAGGGCTGGGCTTCCGCGACGTGGTGGTCCCGGCCTGGGCCGCCGGGTTTTCGGCCTTCGGCTGTGCCACCGCCGATTTCGAATACCGCTATGACAAGAGCGTCGATGTGGCGATCCCGGCGGTCGCCGACGACGAGGCCAAGACCCGCGCCTGTGCCACGCTTCAGCAGGCCTGGGCAGAGCTGGCCGACCGCGTGATCGAGGAATTCGCGATCAACGGCTTCAAGCCCGAGGACGTGATGCTCCGGCCGGGCTATCGCATGCAGTATCTGGGGCAGCTCAACGATCTGGAGATCATCTCGCCGATCACCAGCGCCGCCACGCCCGCGGATTGGGATGCGCTGGTCGATGCCTTCGACGAGACCTATGCCCGGGTCTATGCCGATGCCGCCCGCTCGCCCGAACTCGGCTTCAGCGTCACCGGCGCGATCATGCGCGGCGTGGTCACCACCACCAAGCCGGTCCTGCCGGAAGAGCCCGAGGCCGGGCCGGTGCCGCCCGAGGATGCGCGCCTCGGCACCCGCCGCTTCTATCGCAGCGGCCGTTGGGAAGACGCGACCATCTGGCGGATGGAAGACCTGAAGGCCGGCAACCGGATCGAAGGCCCCGCCATCATCGAAAGCCCGGCCACCACCTTCGTGCTGCCCCGCGGCTTCGCCACCCGGCTCGACGGCCACCGGCTGTTCCACCTGATCGAGACCGGCCGCGGCTGACCGCCGCCCGCTTCCCTGAAAAACCTCATCAGACGAAGGACCTGCATCAGATGAACGTGATGTCGTCCGAACGACGCGAGGGCCTGGTCCGCGGCGGCCTGACCCTGAAGGAGAACCGGGCCCGGGTGCTCGATCTCACGGCGAAAACCGGCCATTACGCCGGGCTCGAGACCCTGGCGCTCAAGCAGTCCGACCCGATCGGCTATGAGAAGATGTTCTCGAAGCTCCGCGGCGGCCTGGTTCATGCCCGCGAGACCGCCAAGAAGATCGCCGCCTCGCCCATCGTCGAGCAGGAGGGCGAGCTGTGCTTCACCCTCTACAACGCCGCCGGCGACTGCGTGCTGACCTCCACCGGCATCATCATCCATGTCGGCACCATGGGGGCGGCGATCAAATACATGATCGAGAACGGCTGGGAGACCAATCCCGGCATTTCCCCCGGTGACATGTTCACCAACAACGACTGCTCGATCGGCAATGTCCATCCCTGCGACATCGCGACCATCGTGCCGATCTTCTGGCAGGACAAGCTGGTCGGCTGGGTCGGCGGCGTCACCCATGTGATCGACACCGGATCGGTCGGCCCCGGCTCCATGTCCACCGGCCAGATCCAGCGCTTCGGCGACGGCTATCAGATCACCTGCCGCAAGACCGGCATCAACGATGTGCCGCTGCGCGACTGGCTGCATGAAAGTCAGCGCTCGGTGCGCACCACCAAATACTGGATCCTGGACGAGCGCACCCGCATCGCCGGCTGCCATATGATCCGCGATCTGGTGGAAGAGGTGCTGGAAGAACACGGCGTCGACCACTGGGAAAGCTTCGCCTACGAGGTGATCGAGGAAGGCCGCCGCGGCCTGCAGAGCCGGGTGAAGGCGATGACCATCCCCGGCACCTATCGCAAGGTCGCCTTCGTCGACGTACCCTATGCGCATGAAGACATCGGCTGCCCCTCGGCCTTCGCCAAGATCGACAGCATCATGCATGCGCCGGTCGAGATGACCATCAATGCCGATGCCTCGTGGCGGCTCGATTTCGAGGGCGCGAGCCGCTGGGGCTGGCACACCTACAATGCCAATCAGGTCGCCTTCACCAGCGGCATCTGGGTGATGATGACCCAGACCCTGGTGCCGACCGAGCGGATCAACGACGGCGCCTATTACGGGACGAAATTCCGCCTGCCCAAGGGCACCTGGATGAACCCCGACGACCGGCGCACCGGCCATGCCTATGCCTGGCATTTCCTGGTGTCGAGCTGGAGCGCCCTCTGGCGCGGCGTGTCGACCGCCTATTACGGCCGCGGCTATCTGGAAGAGGTCAATGCCGGCAACGGCAACACCTCCAACTGGCTGCAGGGCGGCGGCATCAACCAGGACGGCGAGGTGCATGCGGTCAACAGTTTCGAGACCGCGGCCACCGGCACCGGCGCCTCGGCGATCCGCGACGGGCTGAACCATGCGGCCGCGATCTGGAACCCCGAAGGCGATATGGGCGACATGGAGATCTGGGAGCTGGCCGAGCCCCTGATCTATCTGGGCCGCAATGTGAAGGCCAATTCGGGCGGCTATGGCAAATACCGCGGCGGCTGCGGCTTCGAGACCCTGCGCATGGTCTGGAAGGCCGAAGACTGGACCATGTATTTCATGGGCAATGGCTACATGGTCAGCGACTGGGGGCTGATGGGCGGCTATCCCTCCGCCACCGGCTATCGTTTCGAGGCCCATGACACCGGCATCGCCCGCCGGATCGCCGCGGGCGAGCCCCTGCCCTTCGGCGCCGATCTCGACCCCGATCACCCGGAATACGAAACCCGCATCGATCGCAACGCCCGGGTCAAACGCGACCATCAGGCGATGACCACCGAGGCGGTGTTCGAGAACCACGATCTCTACCTGAACTACATCCGCGGCGGGCCGGGCTTCGGCGACCCGCTGGACCGCGACCCGGCGGCGATCGAGCAGGATCTGAACGAGCGCGCCCTGCTGCCCCGCTATGCCGCCTCGGTCCATGGCGCCGTGGCGATGAAGGTCGCCGGCGGCCGCTGGCAGGTCGACCGCGAGGCGACCGCCCGGCGCCGCGCCGAGATCCGCCGCGAACGCATCGCCCGCAGCCGCCCGACCCGCGCGTGGATGGCGGAAGAGCGGGAGCGGATCCTGGCCAAGGAGGCATCGCTGCCGGTCCGGCACATGTATGCCACCAGCTTCGGGCTTTCGGGCAAGTTCCTCGACCAGTTCCGCAGCTTCTGGGATCTGCCGGCCGACTGGACGATCGAGGAGAGCGAACTGGGCATCCCCTCCTTCGGTTCGAAGCACCGCATGGACCTTTCGGCCCTGCCCGACGTGACCACGATCCGTCTGGTGGAGGAGTGAGGCGCGGGCATCGCCGGGCCGGTCTTCCTCCCCCGGCGCCCGCCCCGGCGATGCCCCCTCATTTTCCCGAAATCACAATCTCTTATAAGGAAGTCCGCAGATGTCGAGCTATACCCCGAAACAGGTCGCCGATCTGGTCGACGGCCGCCTGGACCCCGATGTCGTCCATCGCATGCTCTCCATGCCCAAGGATGCCGATCGGTTCGTGAAATATATCGAGGTGCTGCAGTCGCGCGCCGCCTGGCCGGACCGGATCCTGCTGCCGCTGGGGCCGCATCTGTTCATCGTTCAGGATGCAGCGAAGCACTGGAAGATCAAGTGCAGCTGCGGCCATGTCTTCTGCGACCATGACCGGAACTGGAAGCTGGAAGCGCTGGTCTGCGTCCGCGACACCGAAGAGGCGCTGAACGAGGTCTACCCCAAACTGATGGCCCCTGACCCCGCCTGGCAGGTCTATCGCGAATACTGCTGCCCCGACTGCGGCGTGCTGCTGGACGTCGAGGCGCCGACGCCCTGGTATCCGGTGCTGCATGATTTCGAGCCGGACATCCCGACCTTCTATCGCGACTGGCTGGGGCTTGCGGTCCCCGAACGGGCCGGCGCCTGAGACTGATTGATCAATTGACTGATTGACCGATTGCCGGCCGTCCGCTCAGGACGGCCGGTTCACCATCCAGATCCCGCCCGCGACCAGCACCAGTGCGATCGCGAAGGCGGGCGTCAATGCGTCACCCAGCACGGCCGCCGCAGCCCCGACACCGAAGAGCGGGGTCAGAAAGCTGAAGGCCGAGAGCCTGGAGGCCGGATAGCGCGAGATCAGCACGAACCAGCCCAGATAGGAGAGGCTCGCCACGCCGACGATCTGAAATGCCATGGCGCCGATCACCGTATCGGTCAGCGGAATGGCGAGATCGGCGCCCATGACCAGCGCCAGCACCACCAGCGCCACGGCCGAGACGCCCAGCTGATAGAGCAGCGTCACCAGTGGCGCCGTGCGCGAGAGCACGCTGCCCTTGATCAGCAGCGTGGTCAGCCCCCAGGCGACGGCCGCCGCGACCATCAGCAGGTCGCCCGCGATCGATCCGCCGCCTTCGACCAGCCCGTCGGCGAAGGCCGCGACGATGCCGCCGAAGGCCGCCAGCAGCCCCATCACCTGCCAGCGGCCCAGCCGCTCGCCCGGGATCAGCAGATGGCCGCCGATCGCGACCACGAAGGGGGCGGTGTACAGAAACACCACCGCCCGCGACGCGGTGGTCAGCGACAGCCCGGTATAGAGCAGCGCGAATTCCAGCGCGAAGAGCAGCCCTGCCCCGATCCCCGGCCAGAGCGTGCCCGCCGGGATCACGCCGCGACGACGCCCCAGCGCCAGCACCACCACGCCGACGATGGCCGTGGCGCCGATCGATCGCAGCGCCGCCTGGGCCATGGGGGCGGCCCCATCGGCGACCGCCATCTTCACGGCCACCTGCTGCAGGCCCCAACAGGCGCACAGCACCACCATCATCAGCGCCGCGCCGGCATCCAGCCGGTTGGGCTGCACCGGCCGGCAGCCGGCCTCGCTCACGCTCGCCATCGGTACGGGGGATCTCCTCGGGCGGTTCCTCGGGCCACCGGTGCGTTGCCGGTAAACCATTGTGTCTTCTGGTCATACGCGGAATTCCACCCAGGGGCAACCCGGCCGACCCATGCATGCAGAACATGATTGACGGGCGGGAAATGAGGGGCTTAAGCTTATTTGGAAACATGGTTTCCCAATAGGAAACTTCTTGATGAAGTCTTTGACCTCGGCCCTCGCCATCTACGGCGCCTTCTCCACCACACGTCAGCCGCTCGGTATCACCGACATCTGCGAGCGGACCGGGCTTGCCAAAAGCCAGGTCTCGAAGGTGCTGGCCACCTTCCGCGAGCAGGGTTTCCTGGAGCAGGATCCGGTCACCCGCAAATACCGGGTCGGGCCGATGAGCTTTCTGGTCGGCGTCGCCTATGCCCATACGCACGTCCTCACCCGTCAGGCGCTGCCGATCATGCGGGAGCTGGTCGATCGCTGCGGCCATTCCGCGGTGTTGAGCGTGCGCGAGGGCGACACCGTCTTCCATCTGCTGGCGGTGGAAGGGCCGTTCTTCGTCGACAGCCGCTGGCGCGTGGGCATGTCGGTGCCGTTCCACGCCACCGCGGCCGGCAAGATCCTGACCGCCTTCGACGCGCCCGAGGTGCTCGACCGGCTGATCGCGGCCCACGGCCTGCCCCAGATCACGCCCAAGACCATCACCGATCCGGCCGGCCTTGCCGACCATCTGGCCGAGGTTCGCGCCGCCGGCGCCGCCGTCACCGCGGGCGAGAGCGCGCCCGGCCTGGTGGCGATCGCGGTTCCGGTCTTCGGCGAGCACGAACACATCCGTGCCGCCCTCAGCTTCATCATGCCGCTTCAGGGCTACGAGCCCGACGCGGCCGAGGCCCATGTGGCGGATCTGCAGGCTGCCGCGCGCAGCCTGTCCTTCCGCCTGGGTGCCGAAACCTATCCCTTCGGCACCGCCTGACATCGACACATCCCGGTCGGACGGATCCGCCAGAGATCCGCCGCCGGATGGAGACCCGCCGCGCAAAGCCGGTGCCACGCCCCCGCGGGCACTGCCACCGCGCAAGACGCAGCCCATCAAGAAACACGTGAGGCTACATGTTCCGGACCATCGATCGCCGCATGCTCGGCGCCGCCGCCGTCGCGGCCCTGATGCTGCACGCAGCCCCCGGCTTCGCCGCCGACGAGGGCAAGCCGAAATCGCTCACCATCCTCGCCGGCCCGACCGGCAGCTCGTTCTATGCCACCGCCGCAGGCGTCGCCGCCATCCTGGGTGACGAGGGCGTGCGCGCCAATGCCGAAATGGGCGGCGGCACCTCCAACGTCGTCGGCGTCTCGCGCGGGACGGGTGAACTGGGCCTGACCATGAGCATCGTGCCCAGCGTCGCCGCCGCCGGCAAGCCGCCCTTCCAGGAGCCGATCACCAATGTCCGCGGCATCGCCTCGTTCACCTCGATGCTGGCCCATATCGCGGTCGCGGGTGATTCGGGCGTCCAGTCGATCGGCGACCTTGCCGGCAAGCGCTTCGCCTCGCAGCCGGTGGGCCAGGCCACGGCGCTGATCTTCGACGACCTGCTTGCCGCAACCGGCACCGATGCGTCGAAGATCGACATCGTCCGCGGCGGTCTCAGCTTCCAGACCGACCAGATCAAGGACCACCATTCGGTGGGCATGGTCTCGGTCGCGAACTACCCGGCCAGTTTCTTCACCGAACTTGCCAGCACCTCCGACATCCGTTTCCTGACCATCGATGACGCGCTGGCGGCGAAGCTTCAGGAGCTGAACCCCGGCTATGCCCGCGCCGCGATCCCGGCCGGCACCTATCCGGGCCAGGATGCCGCGATCCCGACCGTCGGCACCTCGATGATGATGATCGCCTCGGACGAAATGCCCGAGGACGAGGCCTATTGGCTGACGAAGACGCTGATCGAAAAGTTCAAGCGTCTGCAGGGCGCCCATGCCGCCCTGGCCCGGCTGGAGCCGGCCGATATGGCCGCCATGCCCGGTATCACCATCCATCCGGGTGCGCTGCGCGCCTATCAGGAAGCCGGCGTCCTCGCGAAGTGAGGTGAGCGGCGCGGGCGGCCGGTGACCCCGGCCCCGCCCGCGCCCGTCCGACGCATCCTCGTCCGGAAGAAGATCCAGGATGACCACCGTCTCCGCAGCGGGCGAGGGCTCAGGCCTTCGCACCGTGCTGCGCCATGCCGCCCACGCGGTCGCGATCGGCATGTCGCTCTTCCACATCCATGCGGGCATCTTCGGCGAAGCGCCGGCGCTGGCCTATCGTCCCATCCATCTGGCGCTGGCCTTCGCGGTGCTGCTGCTGACCGCCGCCTCGATGCGGGCGCCGGAGACCGGCGCGAAGCGCTGGATCGGCCTTGCCTGGGATACGGCGATGCTGATCGCGGTGCTGGCCTCGACCCTGTTCCTGGTCTTCGACCAGACCCGCATTTCCGAACGCATGGAATACATGACCCGGCTGCTGACCGCCGAGCGCGTGCTGGGCGCCCTGCTGCTGCTGGTGGTGCTGGATGTCGTCCGGCGCAGCATCGGCTGGCCGATGGTCGTGATCACCCTCGTCTTCCTGGTCTACACCCAGGTCGGCGACAGCCTGCCCTATCCGTTCTGGCACCGGGGCTATTCCATCGACCGGGTCATCGAGCAGATGTACCTCACGGTCGACGGCATCTGGACGGTGCCGCTGGCGGTGACCGCCAGCTATATCTTCCTGTTCGTGCTGTTCGGCTCGCTGCTGGTCGCCTCGGGCGCCGGCGAGTTCTTCACCGATCTGGCCCGCGCCCTTACCGGCCGGATCGTCGGCGGGCCGGCCAAGACCGCCGTGGTCTCGTCCGCCTTTTTCTCCATGCTCTCGGGCAGTTCCACCGCCAATGTGGTGACCACGGGCAGCTTCACCATCCCGGCCATGAAACGCGGCGGCTTCTCGGGCTCATTCGCGGGCGGGGTGGAAGCGGTGGCGTCCACGGGCGGGCAGATCATGCCGCCGATCATGGGCGCTGCCGCCTTCATCATGATGGAGACGCTGGGCGTCCCCTATGGCGACATCATGATCGCCGCGATCCTGCCGGCGATCTTCTATTTCGCCACCGTCTTCGTGATGGTCGATCTGGAAGCCCGGCGGCTGAACCTGCGGCCCGCCGAAGACGAGGAAATGCCGAAGGTCTGGCCGGTGCTGCGCTCGCGCGGCTATCTGCTGGTCCCGGTGATCTTCATGGTCTGGGCCCTGGTCTCGGGCTACACCCCGGCACGGGCCGGCGTCTGGGCCATCGGCATGCTGGCGGCGATGATCGTGATCTTCGATCGCCGCAAGGGCGTGCGCGGTCTCGCCCGGATCTTCGCCGACGCCCTGATCAACGCGCCCAAGCTGATCGCGCCGATCACCGCCGCCTGTGCGGTCGGCGGCATCATCGTCGGCGTGGTGTCGATGACCGGCCTCGGCTATCGCATGGCCACGATCATCATCGAAACCTCGCACGGCATCCTGCCGCTCGCGCTGGCGCTCACCATGGTGGTCGCGGTGATCATGGGCATGGGCATGCCGACCAGTGCCGTCTATGTGGTGCTGGCCGTGATCCTGGCCCCGGCCTTCGTCGATTTCGGCGTGGTGCCGATCGCGGTGCATATGTTCATCTTCTACTATGCCGTGATCTCAAACATCACACCGCCGCTTGCCGTCGCCTCCTTCGCAGCAGCCGCGGTCGGCAATGCCGATCCCTGGCGGACCAGCATGCATGCGGTACGCCTGGGCCTGCCGGTCTTCGCGATCCCCTATGTCTTCATCTACCACCCCGAATTCCTGGCCCAGGGCACGATCGGCGAGATCGCCTATGTCTGCCTGCTGATGGCTATCGCGATCTTCGCCATCTCGGTCGCCTCGATCGGCTGGCTGAAGGTGCCGCTGTCGCGCGCGACCCGTGCAGCGGCCCTGCTCTTCGCGCTGCTTCTGCTGCCCTCCGAACATGTCGGCCTGATCTATCAGATCGCCATCCTGGCCGGCAGCTTCGCCCTCTTCTGGCTGTGCTACACCCTGGACCTTCGCCGCAAGGCCGGGGCCGCCACGGCCGGAACCGCCTCCCCCCACGGAAGAGACCCCGCCTCGTGACAATCATCACCGATCATCTCGCCCGGCTCGCCCCCGCGAGCCGCGGCCAGGGCCGCCTGGTCGCCGGTTCCACGGCCACCGGCGCCGAGATTTCCATCCCCTACATCGCCGCCCGTGGTGCAGCCGACGGCCCGACCCTCTGGGTCACCGCCACCGTCCATGGCGACGAGGTCAACGGCACGCTGGCGGCGCTCGATTTCGTCCGCCATCTCGACCTCGCCGCCATGCGCGGCGCCTGTGTGGTGATCCCGGCCGCCAACCCGCTCGCCTTCGATGCCCGGGCCAAGACGGCGCCGCAGGACGGGCTCGACATCGACCAGCAGTTCCCCGGCGCCGCCGGCGGCCTGACCACCCAGCGGGTCGCCGACCGGCTCTGGCGCGAGATCGAGCGCGCGGGCGACTGTCTGGTCAGCCTGCACACGCTCACCGCTCATTTCGAGGCGAAGCCCTATGGCGTCTACAAGCTGCATCCCGACGGTCCGGTGGCCGAGGATGTGCTGCTGCGCCACCTCTCCTTCTACGACCCCAGCGTCGCCTGCCTGATGCCGACGGTGAAGGCCGCGGGTGAGCTGCCGGGCAACATCTCGGGCGCCATCGACTACCAGTTCCAGGCGCTCGGCAAAACCGCCTTCATGGTCGAGCTGGGTGCCGGCAGCCGGATCGAATGGCCCTATGTCGAACAGGGCTCGGCGGGTCTGCGCCGGACCGCCGCCGAGATCGGGATGTTCGAGGATCGCCCGGCCCCCGGCGGCACGCTGCGCAAGGTTCTGAAACGTCGCCACGTCACGGCCGATACCGGCGGTCTGTTCCGGGCCGCCTGCACGCCCGGTGACATTCTTCAGCCCGGATCGCCATTGGGCGTGATCACGGACATTTTCGGCGATATCGTCGACACCGTGACCTTTGCCGAGCCGGTCCTGGTCATCGCCGCCCGCCGCGACCCGGTGGTGGCGACCGGCGACCGTATCGGCTTCGTCGCCACCGCCTGGGAGTCCCGGACCCTCCAGAGCGTCTGATCATCCTGCCCCCGCGTCCGGGCCATCAGAACCGAGAACCGTGTCCGCCATGTCCGATATCCGCCGTGTTCCGACTGCCTCCCATTGGGGTGCCTTCACCGCCGTCGTCCGCGATGGCCGTCTGGTCGAGGCCATTCCGCGCGAAGGCGATCCCTACCCCTCGGACATGGTCCGGACCATGCCGGACGCGGTTCACAACCGGGCGCGGGTCGCCCGCCCCTCGGTGCGCCGCAGCTGGCTCGGCAATGCGCCCGATCGCGGCCGTGAGCGCCGTGGCGCCGAGGATTTCGTCGCCGTTCCCTGGGACGAGGCGCTCGACATGGTCGCGGCGGAGGTTGCCCGGGTGCGGCGGGAACACGGCCATGAGTCGATCTTCGGCGGATCCTATGGCTGGTCCTCGGCCGGGCGCTTCCATCATGCGAAGTCTCAGCTCCACCGCTTCCTGAATGTCGGTGGCGGCTTCACCACCCAGGTACAGAATTACAGCTATGCCGCTGCAATCACGATCCTTCCCCATATCCTGGGGTCGATCGATGCGGTGCAGGGGCCGGTCTCGTCCTGGGACGGGATTCTGCAGAACTGCCGGCTGATGGTCTGTTTCGGCGGCCTGCCGCGGATCAACATGCAGATCGAAGCCGGCGGCATGGGCGCCCATGAAGGCCGCGACTGGCTGCAGAAGATCCTGGATGCCGGCATTCGCGTGGTCTGCATCACGCCGTCGAAGGAAGACGTGCCGGATGGCGCGGAATGGCTGACCATCCGCCCCAATACCGACACCGCCGCCATGCTGGCCATGATCCATGTCCTGCTCGGCGACGGGACGGTCGACCATGATTTCCTGGCCCGCTGCACCGTCGGCGCCGACCGGGTGATCGCCTATGTCGAAGGCCGCACCGATGGTGTGCCCAAGACCCCGGACTGGGCAGCGGCGATCACCGGCCTCGACGCCGACACCATCCGGGCGCTGGCCCGCGGCCTCGGGCGCGAGCGTTCCTTCATCAATGCCTCCTGGTCCCTGCAGCGTGCCGATCGCGGCGAACAGGCCTATTGGGCGGCGATTGCGCTGGCCTGCATGGCCGGCCATGTCGGGCTGCCGGGTGGCGGCTTCGCCCTCGGCCTCGCCTCGCTGGGCAATATGGGCGTGCCGCGGCGGGGCATGGCCTCGCCGCGCCTGCCGATGGGGATGAACCCGACCGGCAGCTTCATCCCCGTGGCACGCATCTCCGACATGATGCTGACCCCCGGCGGCCGCTATCGCTATGACGGCGAAGACCTCACCTACCCCGATATCCGCCTGGTCTACTGGTGCGGCGGCAACCCCTTCCACCATCACCAGGATCTGAACCGGCTGGTCCAGGCCTTCCGCCGGCCCGAGACCGTGGTCGTTCACGAACAGTACTGGACGGCGACCGCCCGCCATGCCGACATCGTGCTGCCGGCCACCACGACGCTGGAGCGCAACGACATCGGCGCCAGCGGCCGCGACCGCTTCATCCTGGCGATGCACAAGGCGATCGAGCCGGTGGGCGAGGCCCGCGACGATTTCGCCATCTTCACCGCTCTCGCCCGGCGCCTCGGCCTGGAAGAGGCCTTCACCGAAGGGCTCGACGAGATGGGCTGGCTGCGCCGGATCTATGCCGAAGCGGCCGGGGCCAATGCCGCCCGCGGCATACCTTTCCCGGAGTTCGACAGCTTCTGGGCGGCCGGCCATATCGAGGTACCCCCCCTCGACGAACCCTTCACCATGTTCGGCGATCTGCGCCAGGACCCGGCCGCCCATCCGCTCAACACGCCGTCAGGGCTGATCGAGCTGTTCTCGGCCCGGGTCGCCTCGTTCGGCGATCCGCACTGCCCCGGCCATCCGGTCTGGATCGAACCCGATGAATGGCTGGGCGCGCCGCTGGCCGCCCGCTACCCGCTGCACATGTTGAGCCACCAGCCCAAAACCCGGCTGCACGGCCAGCTCGATTCGGCCGAACTCAGCCGCAGCGCCAAGATCCATGGCCGGGAGCCGGTCCATATCCACCCGGAGGATGCCGCCCGGCGTGGCATCACCGATGGCATGGTGGTGCGGGTCTTCAACGATCGCGGCGCCACGCTCGCCGGCGCGGTGGTCACCGCCGATGTCATGCCGGGGGTGATCCGCCTCGCCACCGGCGCCTGGTACGATCCGGCGGACCCGGCGGCCCGGGGCAGCCTGGACAAGCACGGCAACCCGAATGTGCTGACGGCAGATCGCCCGACCTCGGCCGTGTCCCAGGCCCCCACCGCCCATTCGACCCTGGTCGAGGTCGAACCCTATCGCGGGGCGCTGCCCGAGGTGACGGCCTTCGATCCGCCCGTCGCCGACATCGCCGCCGAATGAGCCGCGCGCGGATCCCTGGCCGCCGCCAGCAGTGCCTGCGTATAGGGATCCCGCGCCTTCGCCCCATGAATATCTGCCCGGGTGAGTTCCTCCACCGCCCGGCCGCGATGCATCACCAGCGCCCGGGTGCAGAGATGGGCGACGACCGCCAGATCATGGCCGACCATCAGCAGCGTCAGGCCATGATCGGCGCGCAGCCGGTCGAGCAGGTTCAGCACCTCGGCCTGGACCGACACGTCCAGCGCCGAGGTCGGCTCGTCGAGCAGCAGAACCCTGGGCTCCAGGATCAGCGCCCGGGCGATCGCGACCCGCTGGCGCTGGCCGCCTGACAGCTGGTGTGGAAAGCGGAAGCGCAGCGACGCATCCAGCCCCACCGCCGCCATCGCCGCCGCAATCCGCCGCTCTACCTCCCCCACCCCGTGGATCACCAGCGGCTCGGCCAGGATCCGGTCGACCGTGTGCCGCGGATGCAGGGCCGTGGAGGGGTCCTGAAACACCATCTGCATCAGCCGCGCCCGGGCCCGCCGGTCGGCCAGGCTCTGGCGCCCGGCCGTGACCACCGCCCGTCCGTCGAACATCACCCGCCCGCCATCCGGCGCCAGCAGGCCCGCGGTCGCCCGCAGCAGGGTCGACTTGCCCGAGCCGCTTTCCCCGACCACACCCACCGCCTCGCCCCGGGCGACGCTCAGCGACACCTGGTCGACCGCGGCGAGGCCCTGAAAGCGCACGGTCAGCCCTTCGACCTCGATCACCTCAGCCCTCCTTCCACGCCGGATCGCGGACCAGCACCGGCAGCGGCGCCACATGGGCATCCAGCCGCGGCCGGCAGCCGATCAGCCCGCGGGTATAGGGATGGCCGGCATGATCGAGTGCGCCGGCGGTCAGCGTTTCCATCACCCGGCCGGCATACATCACCGCCACCCGATCGGCAAAGGCCGCCACCAGATCCAGATCATGGGAAATCAGCACCAGCCCCATACCCCGCTCGGTGACCAGCCCGTCGATCAGCTCCAGAATCTCGCCGCGCACCGAGACGTCGAGTGCCGAGGTCGGCTCGTCGGCGATCAGCAGGTCGGGTTCCCCCGCCAGCATCATCGCGATCATCACCCGCTGGGCCATGCCGCCCGACATCTGGTGCGGATGCAGGTCCAGCACCCGTTCCGGCCGGTCGATGCGCACCGCGGCCAGCAGGTCCAGCGCCGCAGCCCGGGCCGCACGGCGGCCGAGGCCACGATGCAGCCGCAGACCCTCGGCGATCTGCACGCCCGCGGTCATCACTGGGTCGAGTGCGGCCTTCGGATCCTGCATCACCATGGCGATGCGCCGGCCGCGCAGGCGCCGGATGGACCGCTCGCCGCCCTCGATCAGATCGATACCGTCGAAGGCCAGCCGGTCGGCGGTCATGCGGGCCTGGCGCGGCAGCAGCCCCATCACCGCCCGCATGGAGATCGACTTGCCGGAACCGCTTTCGCCCACGATCGCCAGCCGTTCCCCGGGGGCCAGCGACAGCGAGACCTCGCGCACCGCCCGGACCGGCCCCTCGGGCCCCGGGAACGACACGGCCAGGTTGCGGATCTCCAGCAGGGCACTCTCCCCCCTCGTACCCCTGGCCTCTCTCATGCCGCCCTCCCGGTCTGGGCGCGCGGGTCCAGCACGTCGCGCAGCCCGTCGCCCAGCAGGTTGAAGCCCATGCTGACCACGAAGATCGCCGCCCCGGGCAGGGTCGCCACCCACCATTGATCGATGATGTAGTCGCGGCCGGTGGCGACCATCGCCCCCCATTCCGGCGCCGGTGCCTGGGCGCCCAGGCCCAGAAAGCCCAGCCCGGCAAAGATCAGGATCACGCCGGCCATGTCGAGCGTCAGCCGCACGATCACCGAGGACAGGCAGAGCGGCGCCACATGCAGCACCAGGATCCTGAGATCCGAGGCCCCGGCCAGCCGGGCGGCCTGGACGAATTCCCGCTCCCGCACCAGCTTCGCCTCGGCCCGGGCCAGCCGGGCATAGGCCGGCCAGCCGGTGACCGCGATCGCCACCACCGCATTGCCGATGCCGGGGCCCAGCACGGCGGCAAGCGCCAGTGCCAGCACCAGCCGCGGAAAGGCCATGACGATGTCGGTCACCCCCATCAGCACCGCATCGATCCGGCCGCCGAAATACCCGGCCGCAATGCCGATCGCAAGCCCCACCGGCCCCACGATCACCGCCACCGACAGCACCACCGCCAGCGTGATCCGCGCCCCGTACAGGATGCGCGAAAGGATGTCGCGGCCCAGATGGTCGGCGCCCAGAAAATGCTCTGCGCCAGGGGCTTGCAGCCGATCGTTCAGGACCTGATCGATCGGATCATAGGGCGCCAGCACCGGTGCCAGGGCGGCCGCCAGGATCAGGGCCAGCACGATCAGGGTGCCGATCACGGTCGCCGGATTGGCCAGCGCCCGGGCCAGGAAGCCCGCCGCCGCATAGCGCCGCGCCTCGGCCCGGCTGCGGGGCGTGCGGGCAGCGATGCGGGCAAGGGCCGCGACCCCGATCATGTCCGCACCTCCTGCCGCATCCGCGCATCCAGCCGGCGATGGATCAGGTCGGCCGTGCGGTTGATCAGCACGAAGCCCAGCCCGACGGCAAGCGTACCGCCCAGCACCGCATTCATGTCGGCCGCGAACAGCGCCTGGGTGATGTAGAGCCCGATGCCGGGCCAGGCGAAGACGGTTTCGGTCAGCACCGCACCTTCCAGCAGATGGGCGAAGGTCAGCGCGATCACCGTCACCAGCGGGACCGCAACATTGCGGAAGGCATGGCCCCACAGGATCCGCACCTCGGGCACGCCCTTGGCCCGGGCGGCGACGACATAGTCCTGCGACAGCTCTCCGATCATGAGCGATCGGGTCATCCGCGCCACATAAGCCATGGAGAAATAACCCAGAATCGAAGCGGGCAGGATCAGGTGGCGCAGGGCGTCCACCATCGCCGCGGGCTCCCCCGCCAGCGCCGTGTCGATCAGCACGAAGCCGGTCACCTCGGGGATGGTATAGGCCCAGGCGACATCAAGCCGCCCGGGCCCCGCGACCCAGCCGAGCCGGGCGTAGAAGACCAGCAGTCCCACCAGCCCCAGCCAGAACACCGGCACCGAATAGCCGACCAGGGCCACCGCCCGCACGACGTGATCGGCCAGCCGGCCGGCGCGTGCCGCCGCCAGCACCCCCAGCGGCACCCCCAGCCCGACACCGATCAGCGTGCCTGCAACCGCGAGTTCGATGGTGGCCGGGAACACCCGTGCCACATCCTCGGCCACCGTCAGCCCGGTCATGGTCGATCGACCCAGGTCGCCGTTCAGTACGTTCCAGACATAGACCGCCAGTTGCTCATACAGCGGCAGGTCCAGTCCCAGCGCCGTGCGGGCTGCGGCATAGGCCTCGGGGCTGGCCCTGTCGCCGGCGACGACCAGCGCCGGATCGATCGGCACCACCCGGCCGATCAGGAAGGTGACGACGATCAGGCCGAGCAGGGTGACGGCAAGGCCGGCCATGAAGCCGGCCGTCACCCGCACCATGCGCAGCCCCGCAGGCGCTGCCTTCACTTCGTGATCCGCCAGTAGATATAGGTGTCGAAGGCCGGGCCCGAGATCCAGCCTTCAACCGGCTTGCGCATCGCGGTCGGCTCGGTCTGCTGGAACATCACCGCCACCGGCCCTTCCTCGCGCAGCCGGCGCTGGATGTCGTGATAAAGCTCGACCCGCCTGGCATCGTCACGTTCCAGCACCGCCGCGCGGGCCATCTCGCCCAGCTCGTCATTCTTCCAGGCATTGCGCCAGGCGATGGTCTTGGCGATGCCGGTATCGGCGTTGTCGGGGTTGCGGGCGAAATAGTCGACCGTCGAATTGGGGTCGCCATAATCCGGCGACCAGTACATCAGCAGCAGCTCGTGGCCGCGCGCCCGGTACTTGGTCAGCACCTGCCGGGTATCGGCGGTCACGATCTTCAGCCGGATGCCGATATCGGCCAGATTGGCCTGCAGTGCCTGGGCGATGTCACGATAGGGCGCCGTGCCCGAGACGTCGATGGTCAGGTCCAGCCCCTCGGGATGGCCGGCTTCAACCATCAGCGCTTTCGCCTTTTCCACATCGCGGGTATAGGGCAGATCGTCGAGGGCCGCAAAACTGCCGGCGCCCAGGATCGACTGATGCGGCCGGTAGAGCCCTTCCAGCAGGTTCGCGGCGATGCCCTGATAGTCGATCGCCCGGCGGATCGCCTCGCGCACCTTGGGCTCGGTCAGCGCCGGCACCTTCTGGTTCATCGCCAGATAATAGATCGTCGCCTTGGGCTCGGTTTCGACCTTGAGATCGGGATTGCCGGCGATGCCCTTCAGCTGTTCGGTGCCGAGCCGGCGGGCAATATCCACATCGCCCTTCTCCAGCAGCAGCCGCTGGGCGGTGGGCTCGGGCACATGGCGGATGATCACCCGCTTCATCTTCGGCGCGCCCATATAGAAATCCGGGTTCGCCTCCAGCACCACGGCCTCTTTCGGCCGCCAGGTCACCAGGCGATAGGCGCCGCTGCCGGCGGTATTGGTCTTCAGCCAGCCATTGCCCAGATCGCCATCGGTCTCATGCGCCAGCGCCTCGGTGCGGTCGACCACGGCGCCGACGCTGGATGACAGGCTGTTCAGCACATAGCTCGGCGCGAAGGGCTCCGACATGGTCAGCACCAGGGTGGTGTCGTCCTTCGCCACCACCATGCGGTCGACGTTTTCGGGCGTCCAGCCCAGCGCGTTCAGGATGAAGACCGGCGATTTGGCAAGCTTCACCACCCGCTGCAACGAGAAGGCGGCATCATGGGCGGTCAGCGGCCGTCCGGTATGAAATTTCACCCCCGGCCGCATGGTGAAGGTGTAGGTGAGCCCGTCATCCGAGATAGTCCAGCTCTCGGCCGCCCCGCCCAGGATCTTCGTAAAATCATCCGGATCGGGCACGGTCAGGCGCAGATAGACGTTGTTCAGAATCTCGCCGGTGGCCAGCTCGAAACTCTCCGCCGGGTCGAAACTTGTTACGTCATCAATATAATGAGCCATCACCAATGTGTCGGGCGGCGTGGCCGCCCGCGCCTCACCGGCCGGCAGCCCCTGGGCTGCGAAAAGGCCGATGGCCAGGGCGGCACAGGCCCTCAGCAAACCATGGCGCAGCCGATGACGCAGCGTCGCGGGCGCCGACATTCGGGCCGTCGTCGATTGGATCACGGTCGTCACTCCCGGCGTGAAGGGGCTGCGGCCCAAGCCGGCCGCATCTGTCACGCATCATGAAGCAACTGGGCCGCCCTCGCCAAGCCCGCCCGCCACGGCAGTCAACCCAGGGCATCCTCCACCTCGGCGTCCGGACCGGCCGGGCCGTCGGGCCCGGCATCGTCCGACAGCGGCAGCACCAGCCGCGCGACCGTGCCGAAGCCGTAGGTGCTCTCGATCTCGATCCGCCCGCCCTGCAGTTCCGCCAGGGCCTTGGCGACGGTCAGGCCAAGGCCGGCGCCCTCGAAGCGCCGCGAGAGGCCGTCATCTGCCTGGAAGAAGGCGTCCGTCACCCGGTCAAGGCTCTCGGCCGGAATGCCCGACCCGCTGTCGGTGATGGTGATCGCGCCGGTGCCGTCCTCGCGCCGCTCCACCAGCAGCACCACCTCGCCATCGGCCTCGGTGAACTTGATGGCATTGTCGATCAGATAGTCGAGCACCCGCACCGCCAGCCGCGGATCGCCCAGAACCTCCACCGGCCCGTCATCGACATGGTCCAGCCGGACACCGCCGCGACGCGCCCGATCTGCGGCACTCCGCATCACCGACCGGATGGCGGACTGGGCATCGAAGCTGCGCAGTTCGCAGCGCTCTTCGCCGCCATCGATCCGGCCGAGCCCGATGATCGCGTCGACCACCGAAATCAGCCGCCGGCCCGCGCGGGAAATCTCGTCGACATAGCCGTCATACACCTCGGAACCGAGCGGCCCGTGCAGGCGCGCCGTCATCAGATCGGCATAGCCCAGCACCGCCGCCAGCGGCGTGCGCAGTTCGTGGCTCATCATCGAGATGAAGCGCGACTTCGCCCGGCTGGCCGCATCGGCCAGATCCCGCGCCTCGGCAAGCGCCGCCTGCACCGCGGCGCGTTCCTCGACATCGTGGAAGGTCACCACCAGGGCCGCCACCGCCGCTTCGTCGCGCAGGTCGCGGAGCTTCACGTCGCAGGCCCGCACCCCTCGGGCGCCCATATCGACACGCAATTCCTCGGTCGCCGTGCGTTCGCCACCGGTCAGCACACGCTCGAACAGCGCGCGCAGGCGATCCCGATCCTCGGCGACCACCATCCGCACCAGGGGCCGGGCGCGGGCGATCGCAACCAGATCGGCCGGGCCCACCACGTCCATGATCGCGTGATCGGCATCGGCAACCACGATCAGATCCGATCCGGTCGCCAGCAGTGCCGACATCCGTCGGCTGCCCAGGCGCAGCGTCTCCGCCTCGCGCGCGGCCGACAGGGCGAAGCGTTTGTCGATGGTAGCCGAGGCGATGATGATGGTGACCACCAGTGCCGCGCCGACCGCCACCAGCACGGCGATGACCTGCGGATGCACCGCATGGGCCGAGGCTTCGAGGAACAGCAGCCGGCCGAGTGCGATGGTCTGGGCCGGCTCGAACCGCGCCGCCGCCATGCCGGTATAGTGCATGCCGCAGATCGCCACTGCCATGACCACCGAGGCCCCCAGCTTGGCCGGGATGGAGACCTCTCGCCGGGCGATGGCCAGGGCTGCGGTGGCCGCGACCAGGGCGATCACCACGCTCAGCGCAAAGGTCCAGGGCTCGTAGAGCAGCCGGGCGGGCATGTGCATGGCTTCCATGCCCATATAGTGCATGCCCACGACACCGGTGCCGGTTGCGAGCCCCGCGCCCAGCAGGGCCCCCGGGTGGTTCCCGGCCCGCGATACCCAGGCAAGCCCCAGCCAGGTCATCGCCACGGCGATGATCAGCGAGCCGACGGTCAGGTCCAGGTCGTAATCGACCGGAAAGGGCAGTTCATGGGCAAGCATGCCGATGAAATGCATCGACCAGATGCCGCCGCCCAGCACCACGCTGCCGGCTGTGATCCACACCGTGCGCATCCGGGGCCCTGCGGTCGGAATCCGGCCGGCGGTCTGCAGCGCCGCGTAGGACGCGAACAGCGCGACCACGACCGACAGCACGACCAGCCGCGTATCGTAGCCGCTTTCGGCATAATGCCCGCCAGCGTCGTGGGCGAACTCCAGAAACATATGTCAGCCGCCCTTCCGAAGGCCGTCACCGGAAACCCGGCGCGAACGTCGCCGCCGCGCCACGCATGGTTCCGAAGCGCGTCGGGCAGGGCGCAACGGACCAGTTTTCATGGCATTCTGCCCGAGGAGAGTAAAGGAAACATGGACGGAGCCCATGACGAATTCAGAAGATCCGGCCCGTATCGCCGCAGCCGTGGCGGCTGCATCGCGCCGCGTGGGAGAAACCATGGCCGGCCGGCGCAGCACCCGCGCCTTCCGACCCGATCCGGTCCCGCGGGAAACGGTGGAACGGATCCTGGCACTGGCGGCCCGCGCCCCCAGCGGATCAAACATCCAGCCCTGGAAAGTCCACGTTCTGGCCGGTGCCACCCGCGCGCGCGTGGTGGCTGCACTGACCGCAGACCACGCCGCCGGCGCCCCGCGCGCCGCCTGGGGCTATACATACTATCCGGTGAAGTGGCGGGCGCCGTATCAGGATCGCCGTCGGGCGCTCGGCTGGTCGCTCTACGGCCTGCTCGGCATCGGCAAGGGCGATCAGGACCGCATGCAGGCGCAGGAGCGGCGCAACTTCGCCTTCTTCGACGCCCCGGTCGGGCTGATCGTCACCATCGACCGCGACATGGAACAGGGATCCTGGGTGGATGTCGGGATCTTCGTCGGTCAGGTCCTGCTGGCGGCCGAGGCGATGGGCCTGCAGACCTGCCCGCAGGCGGCCTTCGCCATGTATGACGGCATCCTGCGCGATGAGATCGGCTATCCCGAAACCGAACAGGTGGTCTGCGGCATCGCCATCGGCCATGGCAACCCCGACGACGTGACCGCCCGGCTCCAGACCCCGCGTGAACCGGTGGAAGGCTTCGCAACCTTCCAGGGTTTCGCCGACTGAAATACGGAGGCCGGCGCGCGGGCAGCCCCTGCCCTGCGCCGGCCACCACGGCTGATCAGGCCGCGTCCCATTCGGGTGCGAAGGACGGATTGATCATCCGGCCGTTGCCGCGCAGCGCATCGATCTTCGCCCGCTCGGCATCGCTCAACCGGATGTCGAGTGCTGCCAGATTGGCGCGGATATGGGCTTCGCTGCCGGCCTTCGGGATGGCGCTGACCATGGGCTGATCGATCAGCCAGCGCAGCACCACCTGCGCCGGAGAGGCGTCGTGGGCCTCGGCGATCTCGCGGATCACCGGGTCGTCGGCGACCTTGCCGCGGGCCAGCGGGCTGTAGGCGGTGACCATCATGCCATGGGCGCGGGCATAGGCCAGCACCGGATCCTGGTTCAGATAGGGGTGGTATTCCACCTGATCGGCGGCGACGTCCACGCCCAGCTCTTCGACCACGCGCTTCATCAGCGCGACCGGGAAGTTGCTGAGGCCGATCAGCTTCGCCCGCCCGGCCGCCTTCACGCCTTCGAGCGCGCGCATGGTCTCGGCCAGATCGATCTTCGGATTCGGCCAGTGGATCAGCAGCAGGTCGACCTGATCGACCTGAAGCTTCTTCAGCGACTCTTCCACCGACGCCTCGAGCGTGCCGGCGGCCAGTCGTTCATACCAGACCTTGGTGGTCAGGAAGACTTCCGAGCGGTCGATCGCGGACTCGGCGATCGCCTCGCCGACCTCGGCCTCGTTGTCATAGATCTGCGCGGTATCGATATGCCGGTAGCCGAGGTCGAGCGCGGTGCGCACGGCACGCACGCAGGCCCGGCCGGTGATCTGCCAGGTGCCGAAGCCGAGCGCCGGAACCCGGGCGCCCTTGACGTCGATGATGGTCTGGTCAGGCATGGCTCATCTCCGGAAGCGGAAGGATAGGGTCCGCCGCGTCGGCGCGCGGGCGGCGCAGGGGAGGACGTCTTGTTGTGTTTGCCCCCGATGCGGGGGGAGAGATGGTCCGGCGGCGGCAGGCGTCAATCCAGCGTGACGCCCAGGCGCTCGGCCAGGAAGTCGAGACGGTCCTGGCCCCAGAAGGGTTCGCCGTCGAAGATATAGGTGGGCGCGCCGAACACGCCGGCCGCGATGGCGTTGTCGGTCATGGCGGCGCGCTTCGCCGCCAGATCCGCGGTCGCCGCATCGGCGCGATCGAGCAGCTCAGCATCCAGCCCCTCACGCCGCAGCAGGTCGGCCAGCGTTTCGGCATCCGTGATATCACGCCCCTCGGCCCAGACCGCGCCGAGCACGCCGCCGATCAGCCCGGCGGGATCCACACCCTCGGCCATGGCCTGCAGCACCAGATGCGCGGCCCGGGTGTCGTCGACCGGGAAAAAGCGCGGCTCCAGCTCCAGCGGCACGCCCAGCCGGTCGCGCCAGCGCTTCAGCTCGTACATGCGATAGGTCTGGCGCTGCACCGGCCGCTGTTTCAGCGGCACGCCACCCGACGCGGCGAAGATCTTCGGAAAATCCACCGGGTGCCAGCGAATGACGGCGCGGCCACGATCGGCGATCGCCACGAAGCGGTCATGGCCCAGATAAGCCCAGGGCGACATCAGCGGCAGGTAGCAGTCGACGATCCGAGTCATGAAACGGCTCCGGCAAGGGATGTGGGGCGGCCGTCGCGACGATGCCGCCCGCGAGCGGGCTCGCGGGCGGCATCCGGCAGGCGGCGCTTACGGTATACCGTTCAGGCGGGTCGGACAACGTAGCCGATGCGGGGGAAGTGTACGGCGATCTCTCCCAGCTCGGGATCCTCGCGCCGGATGCTGATCCGCCGCCGGCTGATCGCGGTCACCTCGCCGGCCACCGGGTCCTTGCCGAAATCCTCGGGCGTGACCGTCACGCTCGTGCCCGGCTGCGGGGCGTTGTCGTCCGCCTCCCCCACCGTCTCGGGCGGCAGCGGGGTCGCTTCGCGGGCGATGGCGAGTGCCGCATCCGGCTCCATCTCGATGCGGGTGCCGTGGCGGAACTCCCGCACCCGGCCGTTCCAGGCCTGGGCGTTCAGATATTCGGCCATCACCCCGCCGACCTTGCGGCCGTTGTTCTCAAGGAACCAGATCGGATGATAGGCGGCGAAATCCGCCAGGCTCGGCTCGTCGCCGAACAGATAGAGCGTGCCCTGCCCCAGCGCATCGTCGAGCACGGCGAGCGCATTGTGGAGCTGTTCCTTGAACATCGGCGCGGCCGCCTTCATCCGCTCCACATCGGCCCGCGGCGCGCCGTTCATCCGCGCACGGTCTTCCAGAAGTTCCGGCGGCAGCTTGTCGGCATTGAACGCCATGGCATAGCGCACCGCCGGCCAGAACAGCATGCGCTCGGCCCAGAGCGAGAAGGCGAGCAGGCCGCCCCAGCCGCCGGCGGCGGTGCCGTTCTCGGGGAACAGGGTCGGCTGCGGATGGCGGCGCTCCAGCTCTTCGGCGATCAGATTGGTGTCGACATAAACATCGGCCCCGATCTGCATCACCGGCGTGCGGCGATAGCCGCCGGTCAGCGGCGTCAGCTTCGGCTTCGGCGCCCAGATCGGCTGTACCACCGAATTCCAGGTCACCCCCTTGAAGCCCAGCATCAGCCGGGCCTTCTCGGCAAAAGGCGACGAGTCGTAGTGATGGAGGATGATCTCCGTCATCGTCCTCTCCTGTCTGCGCGACATCCCGGCCACCGGGCGCGGGCCGCCGCAGGTCTGAGCGTCCGGACCAGTCTCGTTCTGGCACTCTTCTCGTTTCGAGAGCTATATCCGGCGATCATTATACCCATGGTTTATTTTCCCGCCAGTGACGGCGGGGCTCAGTCCGCGGCGCTGCGCGGCGGCAGGGGGATCGGGCGCACCCGTTCGAAGGCCCGTGCCACCCGCAGAACCAGCGCATCCGCCCCCACCGGCCCCACGATCTGCAGCCCGACCGGCAGGCCGTCGCGATCGAAGCCACAGGGGATCGAGGCCGCCGGCTGGCCGGTCAGGTTGAAGGGGTAGGTAAAGGGCGTCCAGTCGTTCCAGGTGGTCGCCGCCGGATCGCCCGGATGGTTGCGGCCCGCCTTGAAGGCTGTATCCGGCAGGGTCGGCGTCAGGATCACATCGAAGCGCCGATGCAGCCCGGCCATATGCGCCGCCAGCCCCGCGCGGCGGAATTGCGCCTGGGCGAGTGTCACGGCGTCGAAGCCCTGGCCGATATTGGCCGCCGCCATAAGGGTCTGGTCCAGCCGGCGGCGCTGGTCGTCGCTCATGCCCGCGGCCATCAGGGCCGCGCCCGTGGTCCAGATGATCTGGAAGATCCGGCGGGTTTCGGGCAGATCCACCGTCACCGGCTCGACGACCGCGCCTTCGGCGCGGAAAACGTCGATCGCGCCATCGACCGCGGCCGCAACGTCGTCATCCACCGGCTCGTCATTGATGGTCGGCGCAAAGCCGATGCGAAGCCCGCGCACCCCCTCTTCCAGCTCGGCGGTGAAATCCTCGACCGGAAACGGTTTCGCGTACCAGTCGCGTGCATCCGGCCGGGCCAGCACCGCCAGCATCAGCGCCGCATCGCGCACGGTCCGGGTCATCGGCCCGACATGCGACACGCTGGACAGCGGGCTGGCCGGCCAGGCCGGCACCCGGCCGAAACTCGGCTTCAGGCCGAAAATGCCGGTGAAGCTGGCGGGGATACGGATCGACCCGCCGCCATCGGTGCCGATATTGAGCACGCCCAGCCCGGTCGCCGCCGCCACCGCCGCCCCACCCGACGAGCCGCCGGGAGTGCGGTCGCTATCCCAGGGATTGCGGGTGATGCCGGCAAGCGGGCTGTCGGTCACCCCCTTATGGCCGAATTCGGGCGTGGTGGTCTTGGCGGTGAACACAGCCCCGCTTTCGCGCAGCCGGGCCACGGCCGGCGAATCCTCGTCCCAGTCCTGCCCGGGATCGACCGCGCGGCTGCCGCGCAGCGTCGGCCAGCCGGCCGAGAGCAGCAGGTCCTTGATGGTGGCCGGCACACCGTCGAGCGGCCCGGCCGGCTCCCCCGCAATCCAGCGCAGTTCCGAAGCCCGTGCCTGGGCCCGGGTGGTTTCGGGATCGAGAAAGGCGCAGGGGTTCAGCTCGGGCTGAACCTCGGCGATGCGCGCAAGGCAGGCCTCGGCCACCTCCACCGGCGAAACCCGCCGGGCGGCATAGGCCTCGACCAGCGATGATGCGTCGGCGAAGCAGAGATCGTCGGGCAGGCTCATGATGATCGGCCTTTCAGGGGGGAGAGGAAGGCGCTCAGGAAACCGGTTCGGGGTCGTCCTCGTCGGCCGCAGGGCGGCGCCAGCCGATGGCCGCGATTTCGGCGGCGATCCGGCCGGCAAGCTCGGCGCCCGGGCCCTGGGCGTCGGGCTGGTCGGGCAGCACCCGGCCGCCATCGGCGATCCGCAGCAGGCTGCGGGCGACCGCGGCGAACAGCGCCTCGGGCGTGCCCGGATCATCCAGCACACCGGCGGCCCCGGCCGCCAGCAGGCCCGCGGCCAGCACCGCCGGCGGCCGGTCGCCTTCGGCCGCCACCACCAGCAGCCGGCGGGTCGGCAGCCGCCCGAGCAGGGCGCGGATCTCGTCCTCGGCCGCCGTCAGCGGCCGGCGCAGCGGCATCACGATCAGCAGGCCCGGATGATCGGCCAGGCATCCCGGCAGATCCGACGCCGTCACCTCGATCGGCGGCGCCGCGGTCACGGCGGCAAGGCCGGTCCGCCAGGCGGCGGCGGCCAGGGCATCGCCCTCGGGTCTGACCAGCAGAACCTGCGGCAGGCCAGGCATCACCGCCTCATCTCCCGGGGGTCGCGACAGCCAGCCCCTGCGCCAGCCGCCGGGCCAGACCGTCGATGGCGCTGCGCGCATCGGCGAACCAGGCGGTCATGTGCAGGAAGCCGTGGAACATGCCTTCGGCGCAATGGTGGTCGGCCGCAACGCCGGCCGCCTTCAGCGCCGCGGCATAGGCCTCTCCCTCGCTCTGCAGCGGGTCGAAACGCGCGGTCAGGATATGGGCGGGCGGCAGCCCGGCCAGGCTTTGCGCGTGGATCGGCGACAGCCGCGGGTCTTCCAGCGAAACCGTATGATCGGGGATATAGCAGGCGCGGAACCAGCGCAGCAGCCGCTCGGTCAGGAACAGCCCCTCGCCGGGCTTCTTCTCGCGCTTTTCGCCGGTGCCCAGATCGGTCGCGGGATAGATCAGCAGCTGGAAGACCGGCTGCACCGCATCGCCGGCATCGCGGAGCGCGATCGCGGCCGCCGCCGCCAGATTGCCGCCGGCACTGTCGCCGCCGATCGCCAGCCGGGCCGGGTCCAGCCCCAGCGCGCCCACCCGCCCCGCCAGATCGCGGAAGGCCGCGACCGCATCGTCGAACCCGGCCGGAAACGGATGTTCGGGGGCCAGACGGTAATCGAGCGAGATGACCACGGCCCCCGATCCGACCGCCAGCCGGCGGCAGATGTCGTCATGGGTGTCGAGATCGCCCAGCACCCAGCCGCCGCCATGCAGGAACAGCAGGGCCGGCGCCGGGCTTCCGTCGCAACCATCCGGTCGATAGATGCGCGCGGGCCGGTCGCCGGCGGCCCCCTTCAGCACCAGGGCATTCACCGCCACACCGCCCTGCACGGGGCCGCGAAAGCGGAGCATGGTGTCGCGGAACAGGGCGCGCGCCTCGCCCAGCGCCATCTGGTCATAGGGCGGTGGCGGGCTGGCGCGCAGCATGTCGATGAACAGCTGCGCCTGCGGATGCAGGCCGTCGAAAGTGAACACCGGCACTCCCCTGGCTGGTCGCGTGACCCGCCGATGATCCGGCGAGGGCGCCTCCGGCGTCAAGCCGGCAGTCTGCAACCTCGCCGCATTAAGGGAACGCTCCGTGCCTCTATCTGCCGTCGAAGACCGGCACCCGCTTCTCGCCGAAGGCCCGCCGACCCTCGACATAGTCGTCGCTGGCGAAGCAGGCATCGACCGCCAGATCGGCGGCCTGGGCCATGGCCGGGTCGCCCAGCAGCACATGTTCGACCGAAAGCTTGGCCGCCATGATCGTCAGCGGCGCCAGACCGGCCAGCACCTGGGCCCGTTCGGTGACCACATCGGCCAGCGCCACATGCGGCACCACATCCGAGACCAGCCCCCAGGCCAGGGCCTGGCTCGCCTCCAGCCGGCGGGCCGAGACCACCATCTCCCGCGCCCGGGCCGGGCCGACCGCGGCCGCAAGCCGGGCCAGCGCCTCGCGGCCATAGCCCACGCCCAGCTTCGCCGCCGGAATGGCGAAGACCGCATGCTCGTCGGAGATCCGGATATCGCAGGCGAGAGCAAGGTTGAGCCCGCCGCCGACGCAGGCGCCGTGGATCATCGCGATCACCGGCAGCCGGCTGCGGGCGATGCGATGCAGCACCGACCTCGTGGCCTCGGCATAGGCCTGCACGCCCGCCGGCTCCGACCGTTCCTGGTCGAAGCGGGAGATATCGGCCCCGGAGGCAAAGGCGCGGCTGCCCTCGCCCCGGATCACCAGGGCGCGGATGTTGGTATCGGCCGAAAGCTCGTCCAGCGCCTGGGCCATCGCGTGCCACATGTGCAGGCCGATGGCATTGCGCCGGTCGGGATTGTCGATGACCAGGGTGGCGACCGCGCCCTGGGTGTCGACGCGGATGCGCCCGGCTTCGGGCATGGACATAGGCGTGTTTCCCCTCGATCGAGGACGGTGACGGACCGGTCAGATCAGATCAGATGACGCCCCGGTCCCGCAAGCCGTCGATCGCATCGGCGGCAAGACCCAGATCGCTCAGCACGCGATCCGTATCGGCGCCGAGCGCCGGCGGCGGCCCCGCGATGCCGCCCGGGGTCGCGGTCAGCGTGACCGGCAGCCGCAGCAGCGCCGTGCTGCCCGTCTCGTGCCCCGGCAGGTCGACGGGGGTTGCAAGCCGCAGATGGCGGACCTGGTCATCGGCGAAGACCTGGGCCATGTCGTTGATCGGCCCGGCCGGCACGCCGGCCTCGTTGAACACCCGCGTCCAGTCTTCCGCAGGCCGCGCCTTCAGCCGGTCGGCGATCAGGGCATTCAGCCGATCGCGATTGGCCAGCCGCGCGTCGCGATCGGCGAAATCGGGGTCGGCCGCCAGATGCTCCAGCGCCGCCACCTTGCAGAAGCGCTGCCAGATCACCTCGCCCGCCACCGCCAGATTGATCGGCCGGTCCGCGGTTGGGAAAACACCGGTCGGGATCGAGGTCGGGTGGTTGTTGCCGGCCTGGGCCGGCACCTCGCCCTCAACCAGGGTGCGGGCGGCCTGGAAGTCCATCATGAAGACCTGGGCTTCCAGCAGCGAGGTGTGCAGCCACTGGCCCTCGCCGGTTGCACGCGCATGCAGCAGGGCCGCCAGAATACCCAGCGCGCAGAACATCCCCGCCGTCAGATCGGCCACGGGGATGCCGGCTCGCACGGGCCCCTGCCCCGGCAGCCCGGTCACCGACATCAGCCCGCCCATGCCCTGGGCGATCTGGTCGAAACCCGGCCGCCCGGCATAGGGCCCGTCCTGGCCGAAGCCCGAGATCGAGGCCATCACCAGGGCGGGGTTGATCGGCTTCAGATCTTCCCAGGCGATGCCGAGACGCTGTTTCACGTCGGGGCGGAAATTCTCGATCACCACATCGGCGCGCGCGACCAGACGGCGGAAGAGATCCAGCCCTTCCGACGCCTTCAGGTCCAGCGTCATGCTGGCCTTGCCGCGGTTCAGATTGGCGAAATCGCTGCCCTCGCGCCCCATCATGCCGTCGCCGCCCGAAGCGGTCTCGGGCGGCTCTATGCGGATCACCCGCGCACCCCAGTCGGCGAGCAGTCGCGTCGCCGCCGGGCCCGAGCGCACCCGCGACAGGTCGAGCACGGTCAGCCCGGCAAGGGGGCCGCGCAGGGCCCCCTCGCCTGCCGTCCGGCCCGCCTGATCCCGATCAGGAGACCCCGGCATAGCGCTTCCACAGCTCCATCAGCTTGGCGCCGTCCTCGCCATGGGCATCGACATAGCCCTGATAGATCGGCTTCATCAGCTCGTCGATGCGGGCGCGATCCTCGGCCGAAAGATCCTGGCTCACCTTGGCCAGCTTCTTGATCTCGGCATAGAGCTTGTCCTGCTCGGCCTTGAAGTTCTCGGTCGACCAGGTGATGGTCTCGGCCACCGCCTGTTCCACCGCCTTCTGCTGCTCGGCATCCAGCGCCTGCCATTTGCGGCCGTTCATGATCAGCAGATAGGGCGAGCGCACCAGATTGGCGTCGACATGCACCGGTGCGACGGTCGCGAGGTTGTTGTTCACATAGGACGACCAGGTGGTGGCGATGCCGTCGACCGTGCCGGTCTGCAGCGCCAGGAACTGTTCGGCCGCGCTCATGAACACGATCGAGGCGCCCATGGCACGCAGCGCCTCGTCGGAGAGGCCGCCGGCGCCGCGGATCTTGCGGCCGTTCAGGTCGGCGACGCTCTCGATCGGGTCGCGCATGAACATGCCGACATCGCCCGAGCTGTTGATCACGCCCAGCATGCGCACGCCGAAGCGGCCGAGCGAGCGGTCGATGACCTCACGGACCTCCGGATCGGCCGCAAACTTCGCCTGGGCGGCATCGTCATAGCTCGCCGGTGGGAACGGCAGGGTGAAGATGTTGAGCAGCTTGGCCTGGCCGGTGATGTAGCCCGCATAGATGGAATACATGTCGACGGTGCCCTGGGCCGTGGCCTGCAGCCCTTCGCGCCCCTTCACCAGGCTCTCGGCCGGGAAGACCTCGACCTTGATCGTCTTCGACAGGGTCTGGATGCGGTCGGCCAGGTACTGCGCAGTACGGCCGCGGAAATCCTCGGTCGCGAAATAATGGCCGAAGCGGAGTGTCACCTCGGCGGCACTCGCGGCACCGGCCGAGATCAGGGCGAGGGTCGCCGCGGCGACACCGGCGGCGAGCCGGGCGCGCAGCCGCGGGCGGCGCGCATTGGTCCGGAACAGGGGCATGGCGTGTCCTCCCTTGGGACGAGTTCGACTGTCATTGGGTTTTGGGCCGGCAGCCTCGGGGCCGCCGGCCGGCAGGCGTCAGCGGATAAAGCCGGTGACGAGTTCGGGGAAGAGGCAGAGCACCACGATCACCACCGCCAGCAGCCCCATGAAGGGCAGCGTGCCGCGCACGACCTGGGAAATGCTGGTACCGGGCAGGCAGGATTTGGCGACGTACAGGCAGAGCCCGACCGGCGGCGTGATCACGGCGAAAGACATGTTCACGATCAGCACCATCGCGAACCAGACCGGGTCGAAGCCCAGCTTGATGATGGTCGGGTACACGATCGGCATGGTGATCAGGATGATCGAGGTGACCTCCAGGAACATGCCGAGCACGAAATAGGCCGCCATAAGCAGGGCGAAGACGGCCCAGCGCGACAGGCCCATATGCAGCACCCAGTCGCTCAACCCCTGGGGCACGCGCAGCAGGCCCAGCAGATAGCCGAACAGCATGGCGCCGATCAGCACGAACATCACCATGCAGGAGGTGCGGGTGGCATTGACCAGCGCGGTGCGAAAGGCCGGCCAGTTGAGCTTGCCCGACACGGCCGCCAGCAGCAGTGCGCCGATCACGCCCACGGCAGCTGCCTCGGTCGGCGTCGCGATGCCGGCATAGATGCTGCCGATGACCGCCACGATCAGCACCACCGTCGGGCCGGCCAGACGGATCGAGGCCAGCCGCTCCGCCCAGGTGAAGCGCGGCCGCGGCGCGTCGGGCTCGATGCCGTGGCCCAGCGAGACGGCGACCATGATGTACAGGCAGAAGGCGGCGATGATCAGCGCCCCCGGCACCAGGCCGGCCAGGAACAGATCGGCGATCGGGGTTTCGGTCACCACGCCATAAAGGATCAGCGGCAGGCTGGGCGGGATGATCATGCCGAGTGCGCTGGAGGCGGCGACCGTGCCGGTCGACATCTCGCGCGTATAGCCGCGGCGGACCATTTCGGGGATGGCCACGCCACCGATCACCGCCGCCACACCGACGCCGGTGCCGGCGACGGCGCCGAAGGCGGCACAGGCCACCACGCCGGTCATGGCAAGCCCTCCGGGCAGCCGGCCCAGCCAGCGCTCGATCGCCAGGAACAGGTCGCGGCCGATGCCGGTGAAGCTGATGATCTCGCTCATCAGAATGAACAGCGGCACCGCGGTCAGCACGAATTCCGAGGTGGCCCCCCAGCTGATGTTGGAAAGCGCCGTCAGCGCCCCCGCATCGCCGAAGGCGAGCAGACCGGCAAGCGTCGCACCCGACAGTGCGAAGCCGATCGGTACTGCAAAGAAGACGAAGCCCAGCAGCAGGATAAGAGCGACGATGCCACCGGTCATGACCGCACCTCGGGTGCCGCGGCGGAACCGGTCAGACGGGTGACGGCATCCAGCGCCCCGGCAAGCGCCGACAGGGTCAGCACGGCCGCCCCCACCGGGATCGCCGCCTGCGGCAGCCAGAGCGGGGTGGCGAGCATGGTGGGGCTTTCCCAGCCGAAATCCCAGCTGTCATAGGCCATCCAGGCGCCGGTCCAGGTCATGGCGGCGCCCACGGCACCGGCGATCAGGTTGCCGAACAGCGCCAGCGCCGCCCGGCCACGCGGGCCGGTCATCTCTTCCAGCATTTCCATGCGGACATGGCCGCCCTGACGCAGGACCCAGCCACCGGCAAGAAAGGTGGTCGCGACCAGCAGATAGCCGCTGACCTCGTTCACCCAGATGGTCGGCCGGCCGACGACATAGCGGGCGACCACCTCGTAGAACACGAACACCGCCAGGCACATCACCAGCACGGCCGAGAGTGCAAAGGCGGCACGGGCCAGGCGGTCGGCGCCGGCCAGGATCACTTTCATGAAGGTCCTCCCCGAGGGATCGCCGCCGGTTCGCCCGGCCGGCTTCGTGATGAACATCAGTGTAGGCGGCGCCGATCAAAGTGTATATACTTTTCTAAATACGGGATGCATTGCACTGCAAAAGGAATACTATTGCGCCGCACCCGAAGCCGCGACACTTTGGACGACCGCACCCTAGAATGTGCAGACGCATGCACCCGCAAACCGGATCCGGGACCCGATGACCGAGCAGACCCGCCCACGCCGCCCCACGATCGCGGAAAGCGTTCAGAAGCGCCTGGCCGACGACATCCTGTCGGGCGAGCTGCCGCCAGGTTCCGTCATCGAGGAAACCCATCTGGCCGACCGCTATGGCGTCTCCCGCACGCCGGTGCGCGAGGCGGTGCGGCGGCTGGCGGAAAGCGGGCTGATCGAAACCCGCCCCCGGCAGCGCGCGGTGGTCGCCCGGCCGACCATGTCGTCGGTGCTGGAAATGTTCGAGGTGATGGCCGAGCTGGAAGGGCTCTGCGCCCGCCTCGCCGCCCGCCGGATCACCGAGCGTGGCCGTGTCGCCCTGCAGCAGGCCTGCGCCGACGCCCATGCCCAGGCGGTGGGCGGCGACGTGAACGCCTATTACGAAATCAACGAGCGCTTCCACGAGCTGATCTACGAAGCCGCCCACAATCGCTATCTGGAACAGGAAACCCGGCGGCTGCGCGACCGGCTGCGGCCCTATCGCCTGCATCAGGGCCGCAGCCCCGGCCGGCTCGGCCGGTCTGACGACGAGCATGGCGAGGTGATGGCCGCGATCCTGGCCGGAGAGGCCGACCGCGCCGCCGATCTGATGCGCGCCCATGTCGTCATCCAGGGCGATGTGCTGCGCGACTTCATCCTTCGCCCGCCGCCCGGCCTTGCCGAGACCGGCTGAGTTTTCGTTCGACCCGGACGTCACACCCCTCAGGATCCCCTCCCCGGAAGGCAGACAGATGACCGACCAGACCCAGGCCGCCGAGACCCCGGCGGTCACGCTTTCCCTCGACCGCGGCGTTGCCGTGCTGGAAATCCGCAACCCGGCCAAGCGCAATGCCGTCAGCTACGGCATGTGGGTGGCGATGGCAGAGCATCTGGCCGGACTGCGCGACATGAAGCCGGGTGAGCTGCACGCCGTGGTCGTCCGCGGCCATGGCGAGCGCGCCTTCGTGTCGGGCGCCGATCTCAGCGAGTTCAACGAGGCCCGGTCGGGCACCGAGGGGCCCAAGCGGTACGATGCGGCGGTGGAAGCCGCCTCGGCGGCGCTGGAAGCGATGCCGGTGCCGACCATTGCGCTGATCCACGGCGCCTGCATCGGTGCCGGCATGGGGGTCGCGCTGGCCTGTGACCTGCGCTATGCCGACGAGCGCGCGACCTTCGGCATCCCGGCCGCCCGGCTCGGCATCGGCTACCACGAAACCGGCGTCCGCCGGCTGGTCGATGCGATCGGCGCCGCCCCCGCCCGCGAATTGCTGATGACCGCAAAGCGCTATGACGCCGCCGCGGCGAAGGCGATGGGGCTGGTGAATGCCGTGCTGCCCGTCGACGCGCTCGACGGCCATGTCGAGGCGATCCTCGACACGCTGCGCGAAAACGCGCCGCTGTCGATCCGGGCGTCGAAATGCTCGGTTCGCGCCGCCACCCGCCCCGAGGACGCCGCCGCCGTCACCGCCGCCCGCACGGCGATCGCCGCCTGCAATGGCAGCGCCGACTATGCCGAGGGTCTGGCCGCGCTGACCGGGCGCCGCGCGCCGGTCTTCACCGGCAACTGATCCCCCGCGCCTTCACCTGCACCACCACCGGAAGCCCCGAGCCGATGACCCGTACCCTGCACGCCCTTCTTGATGCGGGCCTTGCCCGCAGCCCCGACGCCGTCGCCATCGAGGCCGGCGACGGCGGCACGGTCACAGCGCGGGCGCTTGGGGTACGGGCGGCGGGCTTCGCCTCTGCCCTGACTGCGGCCGGGGTACAGCCGGGCGACCGGGTGGCGGTGCGAGTGGAGAAGAGCGTCGATGCCATCGCCCTCTTCCTCGGCACGCTGCGGGCAGGCGCGGTGTTCCTGCCGCTGAACACGGCCTATACCCCGGCCGAACTCGGCCCCCTGCTCGCCGATGCCGAGCCCCGGATCTTCGTCACCGACCCGGCCGCGGTGGATCAGTGCCGCGCGGCAATCCCCGAGGCCACCGCGCTCCGCACCCTCGGCACCCGGGGCGAGGGTGACCTGGCCGCTGCGGCCGATGCCGCGATCGCCGGCGGCATCGCAGCGCCAGCACCCGATCTCGGGCCTGACGATCCGGCGGCGATGCTCTACACCTCCGGCACCACCGGCCGGCCCAAGGGCGCGCTGCTCAGCCACGAGAACCTGCGCAGCAATGTCGAGACGCTGTGCACCGCCTGGGGCATGACCTCGTCCGACGTTCTGCTCCACGCCCTGCCACTCTTCCATGCCCACGGTCTGTTCGTCGCGGCCGGCACGATCCTGGCCGCCGGCGGCCGGATGATCCTGCTGCCGCGCTTCGAGGCGGAAAGCGTCCGTGCCCGCCTGCCCGAGGCGACGGTATTCATGGGCGTGCCGACCTTCTATGCCCGGCTGCTCGACCTGCCGGGTTTCGGGGCCGCCGACTGTTCGAAGCTCCGGCTCGCCACCGCCGGTTCCGCCCCGCTCGGCCCCGATCTGTTTCGCCGGTTCCAGACCGCGACCGGCCATGCCATCCTCGAACGCTATGGCGCGACCGAGATGAGCATCGTGGTGTCCAACCCGCTCGACGGCGAGCGTCGCCCGGGTAGCATCGGCTATCCCCTACCCGGCATCGAGGCGCGGATCGCCGGCGCCGGCGACATGTCCCTGCCGGCCGGCGAGACCGGCGAGCTGCAGATCCGCGGGCCGGCGGTGTTCCGCGGCTATTGGCGCCGCCCCGAGGCGACCGCCGAGGCCTTCACCGCCGACGGCTTCTTCCGCACCGGTGATCTCGCCCGCGCCGACGCCGACGGCAGGCTGTCGATCGTCGGCCGGTCGAAAGACCTGATCATCACCGGCGGCTATAATGTCTACCCCCGCGAGGTCGAAATCCTGCTCGACGATATGGAGGGGGTGGGCGAAAGCGCGGTGATCGGCCTGCCCCATGCCGATTTCGGCGAGGCGGTGACCGCGGTGGTGGAGCCGGCCCAGGGGGCCCCGCGGCCGGAAGAGGCCCGGATCCTGCCGGCCCTGCGCGCCGGCCTCGCCGCCTATAAATGCCCGAAGCGGGTGCTGGTGGTCGACCGGCTGCCGCGCAACACCATGGGCAAGATCGAAAAGGCGCGGCTGCGGAGCGAGCATGCCGGGCTTTACACTGCGGCGCAAAAAAAGTGATGTGTGGCGCATCCGAAGAGTCCGATCCCGTGTAACATGATTAAGTCACGTCGCGCCGGCTTGGCCTTCGGCCGGGAAACCGACTAAGTTGGCGCGGATGTGAGGCAATCAGCCGGGAGAGGTGCATGCCGACAGGCGCCGGACCGCGTCGATCCGACGCTTCCGACATCACACAGACCAATTCGCCCGAGACCCGATGGCCCGAGGCCAGCTGGACCGACGGCCCCCACGGGCGCAGGCTGGTGGTTCGCGGCGACTGGACGACCGCAAGGCTCGACCGGATCGAGCGGATCCGGCGGGGCAAGGAACCGCCGGCAGGCGAGATCGATATCGGCGACGTCACCGCCATGGACGCCAATGGCGGGCTGATGCTGCTGACCCTCGCCGGTGTCTCGGAAGCCCCTGAAGAAACCGACGGCCGGCTGGCGGTCGCCGGCGGCGACGACCGCCATCGCGACCTGCTGAAGACCTTGATGCCGGCCGCCTCGGTCGATTGCGGCACCCGCCGCCGTGCCGGCGGCTTCCTCGGCATGGTCGAAACCCTGGGCCGCGCCACGATCGGGGCGTTCAAGGAAGCGCGCGACCTGGTGGCCTTCATCGGCCTGGTGACCATCGCGCTGATGCGCACCGTCTTCCAGCCAAGGCGGATGCGCTGGACGGCGCTGGTCAGCCATATCGAGCGCACGGGCCTGGACGCCATGCCGATCGTGGGCCTGCTGGGCTTTCTGATCGGCGTGGTGCTGGCCTATCAGGGTGCAGACCAGCTCCGCCAGTTCGGCGCCGAGATCTTCACCGTCAATCTGGTCGGCGTCGGCGTGCTGCGCGAAATGGGCATCCTGTTGACGGCGATCATCGTCGCCGGCCGCTCGGGCAGTGCCTTCACCGCCGAGATCGGCTCGATGACGCTGAATGAAGAGGTCGATGCGATCCGCACGCTGGGCCTCGACCCGGTCGACATGCTGGTGATGCCGCGCATGCTGGCGCTGATGATCACCCTGCCGCTGCTCACCTTCTTCGCCGACATGATGGGCATCTTCGGCGGCGCGGTGATGGCGCTGCTCGCGCTCGACATCTCGTTTTCGCAGTATTTCCGCCAGCTCGGCACGGCGATCACGCTGACCACCTTCCTGGTCGGCATGGTCAAGGCGCCGATCTTCGCGGCCATGATCGCGGTGATCGGCTGCTTCCAGGGCCTCCGGGTCGGCCGCTCGGCGGCGGCCGTCGGCCGGGCGACGACGGCCTCGGTGGTCGAAGGCGTGTTCGTGGTGATCCTGCTCGACGCGCTGTTCTCGGTCCTGTTCTCGATCCTGGGGGTGTGAGGACATGACCAGTTCGACACGCAAGCCATCCGGGGAACCCATCGTCGAGGTCGACGGTCTGGTGACCCGTTTCGGCAGCACCGTCATCCACGATCATCTGAGCTTCACCGTCGATCGCGGCGAGATCATGGGCGTGGTCGGCGGCTCAGGCTCGGGCAAGTCGGTGATGCTGCGGACGATCCTGGGCCTGATCCATCCGGCCAAGGGCCGCATCCGCCTGCTGGGCGAAGAGATCACCGGCTCCGACGATGCCGCGCGCAGCCGCCGCCAGCGGCGCATGGGCATGCTGTTCCAGGACGGCGCGCTGTTCAGCCAGCTGACCATCGCGGAAAACGTCGCCATGCCGCTGATCGAACATGCCAATGTCCGGGCCGACACCGCGCACCGGCTCGCGATCGAGAAGCTGGTGCTGGTGGGCCTCAAGCCGGGGGATGGCGGCAAGCTGCCCTCGGAACTTTCGGGCGGCATGCGCAAGCGCGCCGGCCTTGCCCGGGCGCTGGCGCTCGACCCCGAGCTTCTCCTGCTCGACGAGCCGACCGCCGGCCTCGATCCGATTTCGGCCGAGGGCTTCGACCAGCTGATCCTGGACCTCAACCATGCGCTGGGGGTGACCGTCATGCTGGTCACCCACGACCTCGACACCCTGCACGCCATCTGCGACCGGGTCGCAGCGCTCGTCGACAAGCAGATCCGCATTGCGCCGATCGCCGAGCTTGCCCGCGACCCGCATCCATGGCTGCAATCCTATTTCGGCGGGCCGCGCGGCCGCGCCGCGCTCAGGGCGACGGAGATGCCGCGGGCCACCGCCGGCGATCCCCCGACCGATGCGCGGCCGGATGCGCCGCCGGCCCGTTGAACACCGGGGACGACACCGATGGAAACCCGTGCCAATCATCTGATCGTCGGCAGCTTCGTGCTGGTCCTGCTCATCGGGCTCGTGGGCTTCGTGCTCTGGGTGGCGGGCAGCCGCTCCGACCAGTCCTATACCCAATACGACATCTTCTTCGCCCAGGCGATCACCGGCCTCAGGACCGGCGATCCGGTCAGCTATCGGGGCATTCCGGTGGGGCAGATCTCCTCGATCCGCATCGCGCCCCAGAACCCGGATTACATCCTGGTCACCGCCGACATCGCCGAGACCACGCCGATCGGTCCCAATACCGTGGCGACACTCGCCCTGCAGGGCATCACCGGCGGCGCCTATATCCTGCTCGATACCGACGATTCCGGTGCACTCGCCACCACGGGGATACGGGCCGAAAGCCCCAGCGGCCATCGGGTGATCCCGTCCAAGGCCTCGCGGATCGACCAGATCATCGCCGGCGCCCCCGATCTGATCTCACGCGCCATCACCCTGCTCGATCAGGCCAACGAGGTCTTCGGTCCCGAAAACCGGGCCATGATCACCGCCACCCTGTCGGATCTGAAGACGGTGAGCGGCGCGATCGCGCAGAACCCCGAGCGGCTCGACAAGGTGATGGCCGATGCCGAGGCGACGGTCGCCGCCGCCCGCGCCGCCGCCGAGCGCTTCGACGGCATGATGACGAAGCTCGAAGGCACCGCCGGCAATCTCGACAGTCAGCTGAGCCGGACGCTCACCGAGTTGCGGACCACCGTCGGCAATGTCGACCAGGGGGCCACGGCCCTGCTCACCGAGCTGCGCGGCACCAACCGCAACCTCAACAGCCTGATCGACGAAAACCGCACGCCGATCAACGACTTTACGTCCAACGGCCTTTATGAACTGACGGCGCTGCTGGCCGAGGCCCGCAGCCTCGTCACCACCTTGAACAGCCTCGCCGTGCAGATCGAGCGCGACCCGCAGCGCTTCCTGCTCGGCGGCCAGCAACAGGGATACACCCCCGGTGACTGACGCGACCGCACCCCAGATCAACCGTCGCGCCGTGTTGCGGACCGGCATGCTCGCCGCCACCGCGGCGCTCGTCCTCTCCGCCTGCTCGCCGGGCTCGCTGCTGCTCGGCGATCCGCCGCAGCTCTATCGTCTGACCGCGCCCGAACAGATCCCGGGGGTGGCGACCGGCGGCCCGGACTGGCAGCTGTCGGTCGAACGGCCCACGGCTTCCGCCGCCCTCGACACCTCGCGGGTGGTGTTGCAGCGCGGCCGGTCCGAGATCGGCTATTTCGCCAAGGCCAACTGGACCGACCGCACCACCGGCATGATGCAGTCGCTGATGGTCGATGCCTTCCTGAATGCCCGCTCGCATGTCTCGGTGGCGCCGGCCTCGGTCGGGCTCAGGCCCGATTTCACCCTGCAGTCGGAACTGCTGAACTATCAGGCGCAGTACCCGGCCGAAGGCGCGGGCGCACCGGTGATCCGGCTGGAGGTCAACACCCGGCTGGTCACCATGCCCGACCGGCGGATCGTGGCCCAGAAACGGTTCGAGATCCGCCAGCCGGCCGTGACCGACGGCGTGCAGCCGGTGATCAACGCCTTCGACGCCGCGACCGACCGGTTCCTGCAGGAGCTGGTGGTCTGGGCGATCGATGCCGGCACGGCGGCCCTGCCGCCACGCTGAACGATGCCGATGATGTAGCCTGTGATGGGGAGGTGGCGATGAGCGGCATGATCCAGGGCCTGGTTCCGACGCTCGCCGCTGCCGCGGGTGGCTGGGGCCTTGCCCGCTATGCCATCGCCGCCGCCATCGCCCGCAATGAAGGCCGCGCCGGCCCCGTCAGATCGCGCGTCGACCATCTCCGCCGCCTGATCACCCGCGGCCGCCGCGCCACCACGGCCGAAGCGGATGCCGAGGCCTGGCGGCATCAGCAGGACCGGCAGGATGCAGGGGCGATCGCACCCGAGGCAGACGGCTTCGGCTGGACGCCGCCGGCCTCCCCCGGCCGTGCCGCCCTGGGTGCCGGGCTGCTCGCCGCCCTGGCGGTTCTGGTCGGCCTGCTGATCGGCTCGCCCGCGCCGCCGGCACAGGTCGCCATCCTGGCCGCCGGCTGTGCCGCACTCGGCGCGGCAGATCTGCTCCAGGGCCGCCTGCCCGATCCGCTGACCTGGGGGCTGCTGATCCTGGGCCTGCTCGCCTCTCCCGATGATGCCGCACTGGGCGAGCGCGCGCTCGCCGCAGCCGCGGGCTTCGGCGGCATGTGGCTGGTCGCCATGGCCTATCGGCTGGGGCGCGGGCGCGACGGCATCGGCATGGGGGATGTGAAACTGGCGGCCGCCGGCGGCGCCTGGCTGGGCGCGGCGCTGCCCTGGGGGCTGGCGCTGGGGGCCGCACTCACCGTCGCCCTGGCGGGGCTGCTCGCGGTCAAGGTCTCGGCCGACCGCCGCCTGCCTTTCGGCCCGGGGCTTGCGGCCGGGATGGTGATCCTGTTTCTGGCGGCCCCCGCTCTCGGGTGAGCCGACCGCTCAGCCGGCCGCGAGCTTCGGGACCAGCCCGGTTACATCCTCAAGCCGGTCAAGCACCAGATCGGCGGCCGCAGCGACCGTGGGGTCGATGCGCGCCCCGCCCTTCACCACCACGGCAAGTCCCGCGCCACCCGCCCGCGCCAGGGCGACGTCGTGCAGGCTGTCGCCCACCACGGCCACAACCGAAGCCGGCCGGCCGATCGTTGCGGCAAAGGCGGTCAGCATGCCCGGCCCGGGCTTGGCGCCATGGCCGCTGTCATAGCCGGCGACGAAATCCAGATGGGCATGCAGCCCGCACTGGGCGACCAGGGCCTCGGCCCCTGCGGCGCTGTCATTGGTGGCGATGCCGAGCCGCAGGCCGCCGGCGCGCAATGCGCCGAACAGCGCCGGCAGGTCGCAGACCGGTTGGGCCGCGCCGGCGCCGAAGCTCACGAACATGCGGTCGATCTCTCGCGACAGCCGCAGCGCATCCGGCTGGCCGGGCAGGAAGGGCGACCAGGCCCGCGCCAGGCTGATGCTGTCGCCCATGGCAAACAGGGATCCGGGCAGCACCCGGTCAGTTTCGGGATCGTGGCCGGCCGCTTCAAGCAGGCGATGAGCCAGGCGGAGATCGCCCCGCGCCAGACGCTCGGCGACCCGGCGATTGACAGGGCCCCAGCTGGCATCGAAATCGACCAGCGTGCCGTCCTTGTCGAACAGGATCGCCTCGATCCTGGGCCGTTCCGCCCCGATGGTCATGGCAGCTGCCCTCTCCCCCCTGGTTCCCGTCCTGGTTCCCGTCCTGACGCCGGACCATGCCCGAGCCGGGCGGCGGGATCAAGCCTGCGTCCTGCGCATGGCTGCGGGCCGCCCCCGTCACCGGGCTTGCGATCCCCGCCATGGCCGGCCCACAATCCCGGGGCATACCTGCCCGGGCGTGACCGTCCGGCACCAACCGCTCCCGGACCCACGCCCCCATGGCCCGCAACCGGCTGAAGCCGCTTTTCCGTGCGCTCGCCGCACCCGCCTATCGCCAGTATACGATCGGCAATGCCACCTCGCTGATCGGCATGTGGGTGCAGCGCCTCGCCATCGGCTGGATGGCCTGGAAGCTGACGGGGTCCGGCGCCTGGCTGGGCGTGCTCGCCATGTGCGAACTGCTGCCGACGGTGATCCTGAGCCCCGCGGTCGGCGCGCTGGCCGACCGGCTGGACCGCCGCCGGCTGATCATCGCCACCCAGGGCCTGATGCTGGTCCAGTCTCTGACCGCCTTCACCCTGGTGGCGACCGGGCTGATCACCATCGGCTGGCTGGTGGCGCTGGGTCTGGTGCTGGGCGTGGTCACGGCCTTCGGTCAGCCGGCACGTCTGGCGCTGGTGCCCGAACTGGTGCCGCGCGACGATCTGCCCGCCGCCGTCGCGCTGAATGCCAGCCTCTTTAACCTGGCGCGCTTCCTGGGCCCGGCGATCGCCGCCCCGCTGCTGGCGCTGGAGGACGGCACGGCCGCTTTCGCCGCCTATCCGCTGACGCTGATCCTGTTCCTGGTGCAGCTGATCCGCCTGCGCGTGCCGGTGGCGGAAGATGCCGGCAGCGGCCGTGCGCGCACCGCCACCCGCCCCGGCCTGATCGCCGATTTCCGCGACGGCCTGGCCTTCGCCGTGCGCCATGGGGGTATCGGCCCGCTGCTCGCTCTGCTCTGTTTCGCCAGCCTCGGCGCCCGCGCTTTGCCAGAGATCCTGCCGGCCCTGGCCGATGGCCATTTCGGTGCCGGTGCCGGCGGCTATGCCGCCTTCACCGCCGCCATCGGCATCGGCGCGCTGGCGGCAGGGCTGTGGATGGCGATCGGCGCGGGCGAACGACGCCTGGTGCAGGTGGCGGTGGTGGCCACCGCCCTCGGCGCCGCCGGTACGGCGCTGTCGGCCCTTGCCCCCACCGAACCGGTGGCGATCGCCCTGCTGACCCTGGTCGGCTTCGCCATCACCTCGAACGGCATCTCGATCCAGACCCTGCTGCAGCTGCATGCGCCGCCCGACCGCCGGGGCCGGGTGATCGGGCTTTATCTCGTTGTCATGCGCGGCGTGCCGGCGCTGGGCGCGCTCGCCATCGGCAGCGCCGCCGATCTGGTCGGCATCACCCCGCCCCTGCTCGCGGCCGCCCTGATCGCGGCGGCGGGGGCCGCACACGCCTGGACCCGCCTGCCGCGGATCGAGGCCGGCCTTGCAGGAAGTGCCGCATCGGGCCGGAGCGAGGGCTGAGCCTCGCTCCGGTTCCGACATCAATGCGCGAACAGCACCGGCAGCGGCGAACGGTGCAGCAGGTCGTTGGTGACGCCGCCGAAGATCATCTGCCGGAAGCGGCTCTGGGTATAGGCACCCTTCACGATCAGGTCGGCGCCCATGGCATGGGCCTCGGCGATGATCACCTCGGCGACGCTGCGGTCGCCCTCGTCCAGCGTGCGCGCGCCGGCAGCGACACCGTTGCGGGCCAGATGCCGCGCCAGTTCCTCGGCCGAGGGGCCGGGCACCATGCCGCCCTTCACCGCCAGCACCAGCACCTCGTCGGCGGTGGTCAGCCAGGGCATCGCCATGGCCACGCATTGCGCGGTTTCGGTGCTGCCGTTCCAGGCGACCAGCACCTTGCGGCCCAGCTCGGCGCGCGGGGCCTGCGGGGTGACCAGAACCGGCCGGCCGCCGTCGAACAGCACCGCCTCGGCGGTCACCCGCCAGAGATCGCGCGCCGGATCGTCGGGGCGGGCGACGATGGTCAGATCGAAGACCCGCGACTGATGGCCGACCACCTCGGCTTCCTGGCCCGAAAGCTCGCGCCAGGATGCGGTCGGGCAGCCGAGTGCGGCACCGCCGGCGTCGATCTCGGCCTTCTGAATGCCCAGCCGGGTGACCGTCTCCTCATAGACCTTGCGCACCCGCTCGGCCATGTTCTGCCAGCGATTGCCCATCTCGACCAGATAGTCCGACGGGATGACCAGGCCGTCGCCGGCCAGGATCTGCGGATCGTGGCGGATCAGCAGGGCTTCGATATGGCTCTTGAAATGCTGCGCGACGGAATGGGCGGTCTCGAGCGCCACGGCGTCGCCATCGTCGCCATGCATGGGGACCAGTATCGTCTTCATCGGCCGGCTTCCCTCGTTCCAAGGTGTCAGACGCTCCGGGACCCCGGAACGTCCGGTGTCGCGCGCCGGAGCCCCGGCACCGCAGATGCACAATCCGCGTGGCGGGCAGCACGGGCTCCGGAGCCGAAGTTTAGCGCCCGGGCCGGCCCTGCGCCACGGCGGAAGCCGAAATTCGCGGCGGTGTCACGGATCGATACCGGGTCGTCAAAAAAGCGACACGCAATCGGACTATGGTGCGCCAGATCAGGGAGCGGGACGGACGTCTGGCGCAACCGGGAGCAGCCACCACCACAGGTGGCGCGGTCCCGACTTTGCGAATGATCGGTGACGTGCGATGCTATCGGGCGCAGCGTACGGCGTTTCGGGGAGCGGGAGAGCCGGCCTACACCGGCAGTCCGTCGACGGGAGATCTGCACCGGTCGCGACGTCACCCTCCGCAGCCCCTGCCTGAGAAGCCCTCCGGGTCGGGCGATACGCCCCGGTGCCGGATCCAGACTGCGTTCGAGAGGAGCCGACGATGACCGACAAGGTCGATGCCAACTCCGTGGCGGCCGGGACCGCCGCCGCGGCCCGTGCCTTCACCCGCCGTGGCCTGCTCAAGGCCTCGGCTCTCGGCGGCGCCGCCCTCGCCCTCACGGGCCCGGCGATCCTGAACCCGGCCCGCGCGGCGGGTGGCGAGGTCCGGATCTTCGCCTGGGCCGGCTATGTCACCGACGAGATGCTGGACGCCTTCAAATCGGCCACCGGCATCACCCCGGTGCGCACCGAATACGGCACCAATGACGAGCTGCTGAACCAGCTCCGCGCCAGCCAGGGCGGCGGTTTCGACATCATCTGGCCGACCGTCGACCGCGTGCCCAACTATGTCGAGTTCGAGCTGGTGCAGCCGATCGACGAGGGCAAGGTCGCCTTCGACCGCCTGCTGCCCGCCACCATTTCGGGCTCGGCCGGCATGGGCGGCGTGATCGGCGGCAAGCGCTATATCGTGCCGGTCGACTGGGGCACCGAGGCGCTGACCTTCCATAAGCAGCAGGCGCCGCTGGAATACGGCAAGGCCAGCTTCGGCGACCTGTGGAAGCCGGACTTCGCCGGCAAGGTCACCGTCCGCGCCCATTCGGCGCTCGCCGGCCTGGGTCTCTGGCTCGAATCCGAAGGCAAGCTGCCCGCGCCCTATCGCGACAGCTTCAAGGACGAGGCCACGATGACGAAGAACTACGACGTCATCATCGCCGAGGCCATCAAGCACAAGAAGAATGTCGGCCAGTTCTGGAGCAACGAAAATGAGGCCCAGGGCGCCTTCCGCGCCAATGGCTGCGTGATCGGCCAGACCTGGGATTCGTCGTCGCTGGCCCTGTCCAAGGAAGGCCTGCCCTTCGGCTATGTGGCGCCCAAGGAAGGCGCGCTGGCCTGGATGGAAGGCGTGTGCCTCACTTCGAAGGCGCCGAATCTCGACAACGCCTATGCCTTCATCAACTGGCTGCTGACCCCGGAAGCGGGCGCGATGCTGGCCAACCACATGGGCTACAACTCCACCGTCAAGGGCGCCGATGCGCTGCTGACGCCCGAGAACAAGGCCTTCTTCGCCGCCGCCTATCCGGGCGACGCGCTGGACAAGCTGTGGTGGTGGCCGGTGCAGGAAAGCTGGTTCGTCGCCAAGCGCAACGGCTATCAGGACCAGTTCCTGTCCGCCTGAGCCGGAACGGCCTGAAGCGGCGCCCCCGGGCCCGGGGGCGCCGCTTTCGGAGTCCACCCACCGGAGACGAAACGGCATCCCATGAGCCACGGCGTCACCCTTGAACACGTCACCATGCGCTTCGGCGCCGGCCCCGCGGCCGTCGACGACGTCGACCTGACCATTGCCCCCGGCCATTTCTTCTCGATCCTGGGCCCCTCGGGCTGTGGCAAGACCACGCTGCTGCGCATGATCGGCGGGTTCCTGGAGCCGACCTCCGGCCGGGTGCTGATCGGTGGCCGCGACATGGCCGGCCAGCGGCCCGAACAGCGGCCGACCGCCATGATCTTCCAGAACCTGGCGCTGTTCCCGCTGATGACCGTGGCCGAGAATATCGGCTTCGGCCTGGAGGTGCGCGGCGTCGCCTCCGCCGAGCGCCGCAAGCGGGTCGAGAAGCTGCTCGACGTCATCGCCCTGCCCGGCATCGCCGACAAGAAGGTCACCGACCTCTCGGGCGGTCAGCGTCAGCGCGTCGCCATCGCCCGCGCGCTGGCGGTGGAGCCGCAGGTTCTGCTGCTCGACGAACCGCTCTCAGCGCTGGATCTGAAGCTGCGCCAGCACATGCGGGCCGAACTCCGCGCCCTGCAGCAGCGCACCGGCGTCACCTTCATCTACATCACCCATGATCAGGGCGAGGCGCTGGCCATGTCAGACGAGGTGGCGGTGATGAGCGCCGGCCGCGTCCAGCAGGTCGCAGCCCCGGCTGAACTCTACGACCGGCCGCGCACCGCCTTCGTCGCGGGCTTCGTGGGCGAGGCCAACCGCATCGCCGGCCGGGTGACCGGCATGGACGGCAACGAGGCGGTGGTCGACACCGCCTTCGGTCCGATGGCCGGCATCGCGCCCGCGCCGCTGAAGGCCGGCCAGCCGGCCGCCCTGTTCGTGCGCCCCGAACGCATGCGCCTGACCGCCGCCGAGGGTCTCTCCGCCATCGGCGCCCTGCCGGCGGTGGTGACCGATCAGCGCTTCGAAGGCCCCTTCCTGCATCTGGTTGCCCGACCCGAGGGCAGTGGCCCGGGGCTGCCGGCCGAATTCCTGGCCCAACTGGTCAATGACGGCAATCTGCCGCCACTGGCGCCGGGTGTGCGCATCGGCCTCGCCTTCGGGCCGCAGGATGCGGTGGTGCTGGCCGATGGGTGACATGATCCGCCGGCGCGGCCCGGCCCTCGCCTTCGCCATTCTGGGGATCAGCGCGGTCTGGGTACTGATCCTGGTGGTGCTGCCGCAGCTCTGGATGCTGGACTATTCGCTGCGCCCCAACCTGCCACCCTCGAAGGTCGGCGGGCCGGAGGACATCCGCAGCGTCGCCAATTATGCCGCGCTGTTCTCGAACCAGATCCATTTCGCCATCTTCATCAAGACGATCTGGGCGAGCGCGCTGGTCACCCTGCTGACCCTGGTCGCCTGCTACCCCATCGCCTATTACCTGGCCCAGGTCGCCACCCGCAGACGGGCGGCGACCGTGATGCTGATCCTGATCGTTCCGTTCTGGATCAACGAGGTGCTGCGCACCTTCGCCTGGTACATCATCCTGGCGCTGAACGGGCCGCTGAACGGCCTTCTGCTAGGCCTCGGCGTCATCGATCAGCCGGTGCGGTGGATCGACGGCAACGGCGCGGTGCTGGTCGGCATGGTCTATGCCTATGTGCTGTTCATGGTCTTCCCGATCTACAATGCGATCGAAAGCCTGGACCGGGCGCAGATCGAAGCCGCCCGCGATCTGGGGGCCGGCTGGCCGCGCATCCACCGCCGGGTGGTGATCCCTCATGCCAAACCCGGCATCGCCACCGGCTGCATCATGACCTTCATGCTCGCCGCCGGATCCTATGCCGTACCGGCCCTGCTCGGCTCGCCCGGCAGCCGCTGGTTCACCCAGATCATCTATGACTGGTTCTTCGAAGGCGGCAACTGGCATATGGGTGCGGCCTATGCCTTCGTGCTGCTGCTGATCTGCATGGGCTTCATCATGATCATGATGCGGGTGTTCAAGGTCGGCGTGGGAGACATCGCAAGATGAGCACCGGAACCGCCACCGGCGAAGACCGCCTGGGCCGCATGATGATGCGGCTCTATCTGGGCCTGTTTCTGTTCTACCTCTTCCTGCCGCTGATCGTGATGGGGGCGGCCACCTTCAACGACAGCCGCCTGCCCACCATCACGCCCTGGGCCGGCACCACGCTCAAATGGTTCGACGCCCTCTGGTCCGACAGGCAGATGTGGGAAGGGCTGACCACCAGCCTGCTGGCCGCGGCCGGCGTGGTCGCGGTCACGGTGCCGGTCGGCACCGCCGCAGCCCTGCTGCTCGACGGGCTGCGCGGGCGGGCGCGCAGCTTCGGCTTCGCGCTGATGGTCTCCCCCCTGCTGACGCCGGGCGTGATCATCGGCATCTCGACCCTGGTCTTCTGGCGTCAGGTCGAGGTCGGCGGCGGGCTGTTCCTGATCATCGTCGCCCAGTCCACCTATATCGCGGCCTATGTGATGCTGATGGTCCAGGCGCGGCTGCAGCGCTTCGACCGCGGGCTGGAGGAAGCCGCGCGCGATCTGGGGGCCAGCCCCTGGACCTCGTTCCACCGCATCACCCTGCCCTTTCTGGCGCCGACCATGCTGGCCGCCGCCTTCATCGCCTTCCTGCAGAGCTTCGAGAACTACAACACCACCCTGTTCGTGCGCGGCTTCGATACGCCGCTCACCGTCTATATCGCAAGCAAGGTGCGCACCGGTGTCACCCCCGCGGTCAATGCGCTGGGGCTGATCCTGATCGCGCTCACCATTCTGGGCGCGGTGATCTGGGAGCTGAACCGTCGGCGGGCCGCCAAGCGCATCGCCCCCGCCGGCTGATCGCCCATCTCTCCCCTACCCCAGCCGCCACCAGCCCTGGCGGCGGCTGCGGTTCGGGATGTCCTCGTCCAGCGCGCCGGTCATCACATGCAGCATGTCGGCGCGCACCACCGCATTGTTGCGGAAATACTGGTGACCGGTCGGATCATCCTCCCAGGCCCGATCGCCGGTCAGATTGCGCAGGGTGGCCGGCGAAACGTTGATCGCGGCAATCTTGGCCGGCAGGGTGTCGGGCCTGAGCGGACCCGACAGGCCCAGCCGGTCGGGATTGCCCATCGCCACATCGCTCGCCTTCAGCGCCAGATCCTGCTGATTGTAATAGACCGTCACCCGGCGGCAGCCGCGCAGCAGCGGTGCCAGTTTTTTCGGCGCAGTCAGGGTGTCGTCGTCCTCGTCCGCGGCCGTCAGGATCACCTCGTCGAACAGCGGCGGAATGTTGTCGCCGACGAAGGTGCGCATATGGCCGATGCCCCCACGCAGCACCCAGTTGCCCATGCTATGGGCCAGAAGGTGGATCCGCGCGGTGCACACCGCCCCGGGCTCCCCCGCCCCGGCCGGGCCGGCGCGCAGGAAATCGGCGGCCTTGAGCAGCAGCCGGCCGAGCGCCGGGCCCGACATCTGCGCCCGGCCGCGCTCGTCCCGATAGGTGCGGCCGCTCACCCCGCGGCCGAGCGACGGCCAGGCGAACAGAACCATCACCATGTCCCGCCCGCCATCGGCCAGCCATTGCTGGATCTGCACGGCCCGCCCCAGCGACTCGCGGAAGCTGTGATTGTAACCATGCACAAACAGCAGCACATCGCGATTACCGGAAACGGCCTGGCGAATGGCGGCGAAGGCATCGGTGCTGCCCAGGCGATTGCGGGCCAGATTCTCGGGCCGGATCGTCACCTCGGCACTGGCGGCGACCGCGTCCAGCGGCGCACGATAAAGTGCTGATCCGTCGAAGCTTGCGGTGCCGAAGCGCAGCTCATCCGGGTCGTCGTTGAAGCTCTCCGAAAACACCGTCTTCGGTGCCGGTTTGCGGTTGGTTGCGAAATGGATCATGGTCGCCATCAGCCTCGCCCCTCTCCCTGTCGGCCGTGATGGGAGAGAGGTTCAGATCGGTGCACATAAAATCAAGACGCGCGGTGTTGCCGCATGCCGAACGTCAGGGTGGTGCGGCGCGCCTTGCGGGCTATGGCGCCACCAGCCGCTGCGGCAGCAGGGTGACCAGGCCGAAGATCATGGCAGCCGCCACCACCACGGCGGGCCCGGACGGCAGATCCCAGAGCAGCGAGGCGCCCAGCCCCAGCGTGACCGCCACGGCGCCGGTCAGGGCCGCGATCACCGCCATCGCCTCAGGGGTTGGCGCCAGCCGCCGCGCGGCGGCGGCCGGGATGACCAGCAGCGACGTCACCAGCAGCACGCCGACGATCTTCATGGCGAGTGCGATCACCAGCGCGATCAGCGCCATGAAGGCCAGTTGCATGCCCAGCACCGGCACGCCCTCCACCCGGGCCAGATCCTCGTCGACGGTGATGGTCAGCAGCCGGCGCCAGAGCAGCGCCAGCACCGCCAGCACGGCGGCGCCGCCCAGCCAGATCGACCAGAGATCGCCGCCATGGATCGCCAGGATGTCGCCGAACAGATAGGCCATCAGGTCGACCCGCGGATTGCCGGCCAGCGCCATCGCGACCAGCCCCAGCGACAGCGCCGAATGGGCCAGGATGCCCAGCAGCGTGTCTTCGGCCAGTGGCTGGCGACGCTTCATCAGCACCAGCAGCACCGCAACCGACAGGCAGGCGATCACGATGCCCGGCCCGAAGCCGAGTCCGGTGACGGTGCCGAGCGTGATGCCGAGCAGCGCCGAATGGGCCAGCGTGTCGCCGAAATAGGCCATGCGCCGCCAGACCACGAAACAGCCGAGCGGCCCCATCACCAGGGCGAGACCGATGCCGCCGGCAAGCGCCCGGAGCAGGAATGCGTCGAAGATCATCGGGGGGACAGGGTCCGGTCAGTGGTGATGGTGGTGGCCGGCGGCAGCGTGATCATGCGGTACCTCGTCCGGCCCGCAGCCCGCGGTGCACCCCCCGGGCCCGTGGACATGGTCGTGCACATGGTCGTGGGCATGGTGATAAGGCGCCAGCGCATCCGCCCCCAGCGGCCCGAACAGGGCAAGGAAGGCCGGGTCGCGGCTGACATCGTCGGGGTGGCCCGAACAGCAGACATGGCCGTTCAGGCACAGCACATGGTCGGTCGCCGACATCACCAGATGCAGATCATGGCTGACCATCAGGATGCCGCAACCGCGCCGGTCGCGGATCGCCCGCAGCGTGCGGTAGAAGGCGATCTGGCCGGGCATGTCCAGATGGGCCGCCGCCTCGTCCAGCACCAGCAGATCGGGCTGCTGCAACAGGGCGCGGGCCAGCATCACCCGCTTGGCCTCGCCCCCCGACAGCTTGTGGAAGGACCGGGTCTCCAGGCCTTCCGCCCCGGCTTCGGCCAGGGCCTCGGCGATCTCGGACGCCCTGGGCCGGCGGCCATGGACATCGGCGAGCGTCATGAAGCGCCGCGCGGTCAGCGGCAGGGTGCGATCTACGGCGAGGGATTGCGGCACATAACCGATCCGCAGCCCCGGCCGCCGCACCACCGTGCCGGCCGACGGCGCCACCAGGCCGAGCGCCGCCTTGACCAGCGTCGACTTGCCGGCCCCGTTAGGGCCGATCAGGGTGACGATCCGCCCCGGGGCGATGGCAAGGTCGATGCCGTCCAGCAGCCGGCGGCCGTCGCGCTCGACCAGCAGGTTGCGGATCTCGACCAGCGGCGGCCCTGAGGGCCTGGTCGCCGGGCGGCTGTCGCGGCTGTCCGACATCAGGCCGACCGCGGTCATGCGGCATCCCCTTCGCCGGCCGCGGTGGTGCAGGCGGGGCAAAGCCCGTGCAGCTCCACCATCTGCCGCTTCAGCGTAAAGCCGGCCGCCCTGGCCAGCGCCGCCAGGCGGTCGCTGGTGCCGGCATCGGTCACCTCGGCCACGCGGCCGCAGGCATCGCAGATCAGGAACTGGCCGGCA